>ERZ1292644.735-Hain-H14-01um-R2-735-length-19730-cov-5_pt1 | contig 19730 bp, 22 predicted proteins | sample MGYA00564402_ERZ1292644 | MGnify/ENA primary metagenome ERZ1292644 (study PRJEB36523, sample SAMEA6512644) | groundwater metagenome | collected 2019-01-09 | study: AquaDiva: Metagenomics assemblies of 32 groundwater samples
CGTCACCGGCGAACGTGTTGGCGACCGCCTCGGGGCGTACGTCGACAACCCCAACATCACAGACATGCTGCGGGTCATCCGTGGCGACGAAGAACTCATGACGAAAGTTGGCGAATGATCATGGCCTCCGCCTCGTTCTCTGACCTGCTAAAGGCAGCTGAAGACGCTGGATTCAGCAACACTCCACCCGGGACGTACGACGTGCGCGTCGTCGCCAGCGAGGCCAAGTCCACCAGCGCCGGGAAGGACATGATCGTCGTCAAGTTCGAGATCATCGGTGGTCCGCACGGGGGGCGTAAGATCCCCAACAACTTCGTGATCAGCCCGGAGAACGCCAACGCCCTGGGCTTCTTCTTCCGCCACATGCGCGCGCTCGGCCTGGACGGCGCATACTTCGGCCAGGACCCCTCGCCGCAGAAGGTCGCTGCTGACCTCGTCGGCAAGACCTGCACGATCGAAGTCGGTACGCGCACCTGGCAGGGTGAGGAGCGCGAGGACGTCAAGCAGATCAGGACGCTCGCCACCGGCGTGTCGGCGGCGCCCGCGACTCCGTTCGACAGCCTGCCTGTCCCGGCTGGTCAGAACGTTTCTGCTGCGGCTGACCCGATGGCTCCCGACGTTCCCTTCTGACCTTCCTTCCGTCAGGGCGCCTCGCCTGTTACCGTGAGGCGCCCCACACGGAAATTAGGGAAAAGGATGGCCAAGGCGTGCATTTCGGTACATGGCTGCGTGCTGCACGCGCCGAAGAGAAGAGCAAGGGCGTCAGCCACCGGGACCTAGCGTGCTACGCGAGCAAGCTGACGCCGTACGTCCAGGAGCACCTGGCCCTGGCCCTTCAGGACATGGAGAAGCTGTACGCGGAGCTTCCGCCCGTACTCCTGGAGGACAGCGTTCAGCGTGTGTTCTGGGAAGGCTTCCGCGAGGAGTACATCAGCCGGGTCCGGGGGTCCCTCGATCACATCGGCGCGGCGCTCGCGGCTGTCGGGTGCACCGACGACCAGCTGGCACAGGTAGGACAGAAGGACGAGCCTGTCGAGGAAGAGCTTCCGGAGCCGGACGACGACGGGGACGGTGAGGAGGACGTGGTGGAGGAAACGCTCACCATTCCTGTGCTCCCGCTCCGTCGCACTCTTGGTAACGGCGCGGAAAAGTAGGCAGGTCGGGGCGCGTTTACGCCTCGCGTGCGCCCCCACTCGTCGTATGATGCACACGGCGGAATACGCGGCGCGGGATGGCGCAGTTCGGTAGCGCGCTGGGCTCATATCCCAGAGGTCGCCGGTTCGAATCCGGCTCCCGCAACTACCACAAGCACGGGGAGGTACGGATGACAGAGGCTGCTCTCGACCATCTGGCTGAACCGGCTGAGAAGGGCAAGACACACGGAGGGTACGCCGACATCGCACGGCGGCTCAATGCACTGCACCCGGAGCGTCCACGTCCCATTAGCCGTCAGCTCGTAGAACGCTGGTACCAGTGCCGGGGGAGTAATCAGTTCCCCGAACGGCATTCCGTGGAGGTCGCCGGAGGCCGCGCACTGGTGCTCTTCGATCTCCAGGCGGTTGAGCGGTGGTACGTCCGGGAGAGGCGCGGCAACCCGCCGATCGAGACGATCCCCCTGTTCCAGGTGGACTACCGGGGGCACCCGATCGACGCGGAGCAGTCGGCTCGCGGAGGGCACCCCGAGGTACGGGAGTCGTACCGGGGTAGCGTCCTTGATTTGTGACACGCCGTAAAAGGGTTTGACCGGGATCCGGAAAAACGGTAAGTTCTCTACATCGAACGACAGGTGTGCAGGCACATCGGTTACTTCTTGTCTGAATAACAAGACGAGAGGGTTCAATTCCCTCAACCCGAGAAATCGGGTGCGCGGTGCTAGTCCGTCACCGAAGCCGACTTGATCTCTGTCGTTTGAAAAGCTTTCTGTCTGGTGTGCAGGAATCACGGGTACTTCGCCTCCTAAGCCGGATGTCGCTGGTTCGAGTCCAGTTGGCACCTTTGGGTGCTGTAGCTCAGTGGGTAGAGCGCCGTAATAGTTCCGTGTCCGACTTTGATCTCAGACAGAATAACTCAATAGTGTGCGAAGTGATCAGATGACAACGTGGCGGTGCTGAAGCGTGGCAGGTACCGCGAGTTCGAAGTCATCCCCCGAGGGGAAGCAGGGTCACCGTATTCCACGCAGCGCCAGGTGTGCCCGGCATCCGGGATACTTCTTTGGGAAATAAGCCCCGACCGTCGATTTTGATCTCTGGCGTGCATTATCTTGGTGCAATAATGCTATACTTCTTCCATGCCGAAAACGGTCTGGGGAAGATTCTGGGAAAAGGTTGACATCCGCACCCCGGAAGAGTGCTGGGAGTGGCGTCGCAGCTGCTATCCATCAGGGTATGGGCAGTATCGTCTTGTGGCTGGACGGTCTTCATGGCCCGCGTCACGCGTTGCATGGTTGTTCTCCCATGGCCATCCCGGAGATCTTTACGTTCTGCATCAATGCGACAATCCACCCTGCTGCAACCCAGATCATCTCTTTCTCGGTACACATGAGGACAACATGGCGGACAAAGTCCTCAAGGGCCGTACGTCAAGGACGTCTCATGTACCTGGTGCTCTGGATGCTATATCGGTGCGCCACCGAAAACTCACGGATGAAGACCTTCGCGAGGCCCATCTCCGGCATCAAGCCGGAGACACGTTGCGAGTCATTGGTCGATCACTTGGCGTTTCTCACACGACGCTGAGCCGTGCGCTGCGAGGTATTCCGCGCTACACTAAGATCACATGATTGCCTGTTGTCCGGTGCGCCGGTTTTTACGCGTTCTTCGTGGTTCGAATCCGTGCGGGCCCACTCGTGGGCCCGTCGCCTAATTGGTAGGGCATCGCGTAGCCATCTTGATCTCGGACAGCATGCCGGTATAACTCAGTCGGAAGAGTGCCCTCCTTGTAAGTGGGAAGTCGCGAGTTCGAATCTTGTCACCGGCTCTGTATTTATTCTCCGGTAGCACAACTGGCAGTGCAGCAGATTGTTAATCTGCGTGTTCCTAGTTCGAGTCTAGGTCGGAGAGCCAGAATGTGATGCGGAGGAAGTGCTGTGCCGTACAAGGATCCAGCGAAGAGATCTTCATACCAAAACGAGTGGCTTAAGAAGCGCCGACTCAAGTGGCTGTTGGAGAATGGCCCCTGTGTGCGCTGCGGTTCATCGACCGATCTCCAAGTTGATCACAAGAACGCGCAGCTAAAAGTTACTCATCGACTGTGGTCGTGGTCGAAGGAAAAGCGGGACAAAGAACTAGCGAAGTGCTGGGTTCTTTGTCGCTCGTGCCACTTGACCAAAACGTTGGCAATGGGGGAGATGCCAACCGGAGAACGTAACGGGCGCGCGAAGCTATCAGAAGAAAACGTACTCAAGGTGCGGGAAGAACATGAAGCTGGAACCTCGACGATCAGAGAGTTGGCCGATCGTTACGGAGTACACAAAAGCACCATACTCAAGGTAGTACGTGGTAACACCTGGAAGGGTGTATAGAGACTGTTTACGGCATGTAGCGCAGCTTGGTCAGCGCACTCCCTTCGGGAGGGAGGGGCCGCGAGTTCGAATCTCGCCATGCCGACGTAGGGAACTGTCATGGAACTCGGCCGGGGCTGATCTCCCGGCGTCATGGTGATATCCGGACCGAAAATCCGGGAAGGGTGTTCGAGTCACCCCAGTTCCCTTCAAGAGGTATTAGCTCAGCGGATAGAGCGGCTCCCTCCTAAGGAGCAGGCCGGGGATTCGAATTCCTCATACCTCACGGGAGTACTACGGATCGCTAATCCGAGATCACTCCAAGCCCTCTCACAGGGGCGGCCGAGCCGCCCGGTACGGATGTGAGACCGTGCCGGGGGCGTCGGTTTACATAGCTGATCACGTCCAGGTGCGACGCCGTATGTCGGTTACTTCTCTTCCAAAGAAACCCATCCGACGCAGGCACTCTTGATCTCTGGACGCCAGCTCTGATCACCGGTACGCCCGGTGCGAAAGGAAGGACGACAGTGTCCCGTTTCAACACCAGCAGCCACCAGGTGAAGCCTGCGGTGGCCACCGCATCGAGTCCACTGGGGACCATCTCCCGACAGGCGCCGGATACCCGCACGTTCGAAGGCGGAGCCGGATGGAAGAAGGACGCGAAGACCGACCTCTTCCTCCGTGCGAGCGCTTCATTCAACGACGGCGGGGACAAGTTCTACGAGTCCGGCTACCAGCGCGACGCGAAGCTCCGTGAGCTGGCGCGTCAGGTCGCGGTCGAGGACTTCGACTGGTTCGCTCAGTTCGTGAGCTGGCTGCGTCGCGTCGCCAACATCCGTACGTCCGCGCTCATGGTGGCGGCCGACGGCGTGAAGGCGCGGCTCGAAGTCGGACTCCAGGCACCCGTGAACTCGGTAATGCCGACGAACCGTGAGGTCATCGACTCGGTCCTCTACCGTGCCGATGAGCCGGGTGAGCTGCTCGCGTACTGGATGCACCAGTACGGGCGCAAGATCCCGAAGCCGGTCAAGCGCGGTGTCGCGGATGCGGCTGCGCGTATGTACAGCGAGCGGTCACTTCTGAAGTACGACACAGCCAGTCATGGCGTACGGTTCGGCGACGTGCTCAACCTGGTGCATGCTGAGCCGGACCCCGACAAGTCGTGGCAGGGCGAGCTGTTCCGGTACGCCCTCGACCGTCGTCACCACCCGGAGACGGCGCAGATCCCCGAGGCTCTTCGAGCCGTGAAAGCACGTACGGATCTGATCGCGCTCAGCCCTGACGATCGTCATGTTTTCATGCGTCGTGTACAGAACGGTGATGACGAGGCATCGCATACGTTTGACCTTGCGATGGTAGGTCAGTGGGAGTGGGCTAAGTCGTGGCTGGGCGCACAGGTGTAAACCGCCCCGATTGGGGCGATCTCCCAGTCAAGTGGGACGAACTCCAGTCCATGGAGGCCGTGGCTGCTCATTACGGGGTTACAGCAGGCGCTGTGTACAAGGCGCTTCGTCGTCAGGGGATTACCCAGAAAGAGCAAGGTCTCTGGTCCCTAGATGTATTCGTCGACCAGGTTCGTGCTGTTTGTCTGGTTGACGGTGACGGATGCTGGAAGTGGAACTACGGATCCATGCGAGATCACACATGCCATGGGGATGATTGCCGCTACCCACAGGTGATGATTGGTGGGGAGAGGATCCAGGTTTCACGTACGATCCTCGAAATCGCGACGGGACATGAAGGCGAAGTCGCGCGTCACACTTGTGATGTGCACTGTTGCTGTAACCCTGGCCATCTTCTGTGGGGATCCCAGGCAGACAACATCGCCGACTCTATCGAGCGTGGTCGCCACATCGCCTGTCTGCATCTACCAGTGGGTGGGGACCAGTCGGGTGTCAACCACTGGACTCACCGTTTTCCGGAACGTGTAAAGCGCGGTGAGGACAACCTTCTCACAGGACGCACTCGTCCCGATCTCTCCGGTGAGCGCAACGGATCCCACACACATCCCGAGAAGCGTCCCGTCGGCGAGCAGCATGGCAGGTCCAAGCTGCTAGCAGAACAGGTGCGAGAAATCAGGATGCAGCATGCCGACGGTGTGTCTGTATACCGACTCGCCCTGACCTACGAGGTAACAAAGATGACAATCAAGATGATCGTGGAGAGAAGGACATGGCGACACGTTTGACAGATGCTGAGCAGTGGGAATGCCTCATCCCGCGTATGCAGTTCATGTCCACGCTCAGGAATTTGCGCGGCTTCGACGAGGCGGGCGTCTCGGACACCGTCGCCAGTGCGGTGATCGCCAAGCTCACAGATCCGGAGGAGGTGACGAGGAGTCGTCAGCTTCCGTTCCGCTTCTACTCGGCGTTCAAGAACGTGTCGTCGCTGCGCTGGTCGCAGGCACTGGAGACGGCGCTCGGCTACGCGACGAGCAACATCCCGGTACTCCCGGGACGTACGCTGATCCTCACGGACACCTCGGGTTCCATGACGACGCCCATGTCGCAGAAGTCGACGATCTCCTGCCTGGAGGCTGCCGCCCTGTTCGGCGCGGCGCTCGCCACGAAGAACGCCGGTCGTGTCGACCTGCATCAGTACGCCGACTTCCCGGCGGAGATCCCCGTGCCGAAGGGTGGCAGCATTCTGCGGCTGGTTGATGCTGTCGTGAAACAGGCGAACAGCTGCGGCTACGGCACGAACATCGCAGGCTCGGTCCAGACCACGTACAAGAACCATGACCGGGTGATCATCCTGTCCGACGGGCAGGGGACCTCCGGCAAGGGCAGTGGTGGTGTGGGCGCCAGTGTCCCGGCGAACGTGCCGGTGTACCTCTTCAACATCGAGGGATACTCGGCGTCGCCGATGCCCACCGGCTCGGCGGCCAGGTTTGATCTTGGAGGCCTCTCAGATCAGAGCTTCAAGATCATCCCGATGCTGGAGGCTGGGAACGGCGCCTGGCCGTGGGAGGTCGACAATGGCTGAGCAGCGCATGTCCGACGGGCGCGTCATGGACATCAAGTTCAAGTACACCTGTCCCAAGAGCCGGGGTACGTACAAGGGTGGTGGCGGCAACAACAGCCAGCGCGCCAAGACGAAGAAGGTGGGCGGCGGTCCGCAGGGTCTTGAGTGGGTCAAGGTGCTCACGGCGTCCGGCCGGATCCGGTGGGATCAACGCCCTCGTGTAAAGGGCCGCTGACGCCGACACAAAACTACCCACGGGTAGTACTTGTGCCCCGCACCCAGTGTGCGGGGCACTCGTCTATCATCAGGAAAAGAACAAGAGGAACGAGACAGGGGGAAGAGCCTCATGAGAGAGGCAGTGCTGTACGACTTCCACGGAACGCTCGTCGATGTGACGAGCGTTCACGGCTATCTGGCCCAGCGGAAATACGAGGAGTTCTACCTCGCGTCTCTGGCGTGCCCTCGTATTGAGACGACAGTGCTGGCAGCCCGGCAATCCCATGAGGCTGGTTACCAGAACATCCTCTTCACCGGGATGCCTAATGAGTACCGTGACGGCCTCCTCGCGTGGCTGGGTCGGCATGGCGTTCCGATCGACCTCATCGATATGCGCCCCACCGGTGACTTCCGTAAGGACTTCATCGTCAAGCGGGAGATGTACCTGCGCACCCTCGACCAGGGGATCCGTGTCGTGCGTGCCTGGGACGACAATCCCGTGATCCTCGACCTCTGGGAGGAGCAGGCTATCCCCGTGGTCCGCGTGCCGGAGTGGAATGGCAACCTGATGAAGCGTCGAGTTGACAAGGCTGCGCCCACCGTCCTAGGTTAAGCACAACGGAAAAGGCAGCAGGAAATGCTTATTCCGGTCTTGCGGATACGCCCCCAGCGAGAAGCGAGAGTGCAGTGAGTCCAGCGGGTGCCAGAACCACCTGCTGGACGAGGGGCCGCCATCAGGGGTCCGGGGAGTCTGGACCATGCTTCCCGGCGGAGAGTTCGAATCCTCCGGGTCCCACAAAATCAAGATGACCGAGGAAAGAGACATGACACAGCTGAACCAGATTGTCGCGGTAGTCTCCGGATTCGCGAGCCGGTCGACGTCTACCTTCACCGAGGCGAAGAAGGCCCTCGCGCGCGAGGAACTGTTCAACGGCATGCACCGCGTGTACGAGCCGAAGGATGAGCTGGGGGACACACTCCCCGGTGAGACGCAGGTCATCCAGAGGTACGTCCCGCGTGAGCTGGCACGTGTGTCTCATGACATCACGCAGCACTGGGACGCGGCGTTGACACGGGATATCGGCAACATGGGCGCTAAGGCGAACATCGAGGTCGACGAGGTGGTCATCGCTCGCGATCTTCCCGTGCCGTTCCTTCTCTTCCTCGGCAACCAGCTGAGTGAGATCCGGGCGCTCTTCGAGAAGCTGCCCGTCCTAGACCCCTCGCGTGTATGGTCGAAGGACGCGAACGAGGTCGACGGATACCGTACCGAGCCGACCGAGACGGTCCGTAGCACCAAGACGGTCAAGCCGCTGGTACTGCACCCGCCGACGGACAAGCACCCGGCCCAGGTCGCAACGGTCGAGGAGCAGACAGCCGTCGGAAAGTGGCTGGCCACGCAGGTGTCCGGTGCTGTCACCGAGCAGCGTAAGCGTGAGCTGATCCTGCGCGTCGAGGAGCTTCAGGCCGCTGTGCGCCAGGCGGTCGAAGTGGCGAACGGCACCGACGTCGACCAGCAGCACATTGGCGAGCATGTCTTCGGATGGCTCCTGAAGTAGCCCCACAGATTCCCGCGTACTGGTGGGAGGGTGCACGCCCGGCGGTGGTGCCACCACAGATTCAGTACGCGGGGCCAGACTCCGGCTGAGCGGCCGGATGCCCCGCAGGGGCAGAAGTTGAAGATCAGAATGAAGCTGACCGGTAGACCGGCGTACAGTGCAGGTGCGAGACCTGCCCCGGGCACTCCAGGCCCGGGTAGCCCAAAGCAGAGGCGCGTCAGGCCGTAGGAAGCTGAAGCTCTCGCTCTAACTTCAAAGAAACACACGGCGTGTCCGTATCAATGTGGCTGGACGCAGTCGTGAGGTGGTGGTTCGAATCCACCCCCGAGCACCGCTGGACGTTTTCCATGGCAGTCCAGCGCACCGGAGGGTTACATCCCCCTGGGCCCTCCGGTTCAAGCTCGGGTAGTCCCAACGGCAGGGGCGCACGACGTGAAGCTAAGACAGTCCGAGTGCTGACGGATACGATCGTTACATTGCGATGCTAGGGCAATTGGCAGCCCATCGGCTTTGATAGCTGAAGATTGCGGGTTCGAGTCCCGCGCATTCAACCAGGTGCCCAGGCAGGTATAGCCTGGGCACCGTCTGACCTGGTAGCTCAGTTGGCAGAGCGCCGTCCTTTTAAGTCGGATGTCGCGGGTTCGAGTCCCGCTCAGGTTACTGCGGTATAGGTATAGAATCCCCTCTAAGACGGGCCTAGGGGTTGACCGGTTCGCCTTTCACTGAACGCCTGTACTGCTTGCGTACGTAGCCCAACTGGCGAGGCGCCATCTTCAGGTGGTGGTTGATGTGAGTTCGACTCTCACCGTACGCACGCATCCGTGGTCCAAGGGTAGAGACACAGCGTTGAGGGCGCTGACGGTGCGAGTTCGAATCTCGCCGGGTGCACGAGCAGTACAGGTATAGAAGCTCTTCTAAGACGGGCCAGGGTTTTCCGCAAGGTTGTGTCCCACATTGAACGCCTGTACTGCCTAATCTCCTATGTGGTTGCTGGCGTGAGTGCATAGGGAGGCGCTCCTCCGGCTGCAACGGGGGAGCGCATGGGCGTCTAACGCTAAATGGCAACGCTGACGATCCCAAAAATCGTTGTTTTCGGGTTCGAATCCCGAGGCGCCCACGGAAAGAATGAAGGAGACAAAACGATGCTGGTAGTCAAGGTCGAAGTATGGCCAGGCGGGAATGTAGGCCGTGCATTTGAGATCTCCAGGGTGGGCATCGCGAACGTCTCACATCTGGACGACGTGTCGGACTACGAGATGACAGCGCTGATGGAGCGGGACAAGCAGGAGTACGTCCTGCGTTCCGAGGTCAACAAGCACCAGCGCGACCTCGGCTGGGAGCCGCTCGTGCAGCGTGCTATGACCAGTCTCTTCCTGGCCGAGAGGCTGGCCCACGCGGTCCCCTACGATGACCCCGTGGCACAGTTTCTTCGAGAGGGCAGTTATGAGCGACGAGACAACTGAGGGTCCCGGGACTTACCTGGAGGTGCGGGAGTTGTGGCGCCTCCAGGTAAGGGACGTGGAAGCGGAGGCCTGGGTGGTGTGCACCTCCGACACGAGCGATCCGGTCATTGCGCTCCGGCACTGGGACTGGAGCAAGGACAACCACCCGGACATGAAGCACCAGCTCGCCCGTGTGCTTGTCGAGATCACGGTGGAAGACCCGGAGCGCCTGCGGGAACTCCTCAAGAAGGCAGCGGACGAAAAGGCCGCGCGGCCCGTACAATCCGAGTAGAACCGCCGGTTGTGCACCGGAGTGGGGGTAGCTGTGACGAAGCTCGAAGAGGCTTACGCCGAGACGCTCAACATGCTGGGGTCCGAGGTACTAGACCCACTGATGCAGGACATCGTCGACCATGAGCACGCACTGGCCGACCCCCGGTTCGCCCGAGAACTGGCACGCCGTATGACGGTAAAGAGGTTTCTCGTCAATTGACGTAAATAAAAAAGAGCCCCATTGAATCCCTGTTTCGGGAGTCAATGGGGCTCTGTTGTGTTCATGCACTTACAATGCGGACATGCACGCTGATCCGGGGAGTCTTCGGGAGCGCCTGAAGAGCAGCACACAGTCCGCGTGGCGCATGTACTGCGCCCTCGAAGTCATGCTTCCTTTCAAGGAGGCCAGCCAAGGTGAGCCGATCAGCCGCCAGAAGCTCACCGCGTCGACCATTCCGTGGCATGCTCCGGCGGCGCATCTGATTCACGACTTCCATACGGAAATCCGGCGCCTTGAAGTCAACCTGAAAGCCGAAGTGTCGGGGATTCGTGGCGTACGGCGGGGTGGCTCCGACAGGAACACCGAGCTTGCGCTCAAGTCTATCGTCAACCTTTCCGAGGCGGTTGACGATCAGACGGTCAACGGGGTTCTCAACTTCTTTGACCGGTGGCTGCGCAGGGCGGAAGCCGTATTCAGTCCCGACAAGGGGTTGCACCGTGTTCCACGTGAACCAGGTGAAGAGGAACTCCGCTGTCCATGGTGCGAGTACCAGACCATGCGCTGGCAGCCTTCCACCGGCATCCTTGTATGCATCAACCCTGAATGCCGCACCGGCGACGGCGTGCGACCACGCTGGATCGCGGCGTACGAGCTGGTGTCCGACCAGCTGAGCTTCACCTGGAAGCCGATGAAGGAGGGTACGTGAACGGACGCGGATGGTCGTCTCATGGACTGACGCTCGTAGGCGAAGACGAGCGTCTGTGGACCGTCGAGGAGGCGGCGCGGTTGCTTGGGCCGCCTGTCCTCTCGACGGTCCTTCTGCGTCGTCTGGTGACCGAGCTGGAGTGGGAACCGGAAGGTACCAGGCGCCCTGACCGGACGGACGCACGAGGTCGACAGCCCCGCGTATACCGGGCCATCGACTTCATCCGGGTGTACGAGAACCTCTCGAAGGCGGCCTAATAAATGCGGCGGCTGGGGTCGAGGGCGGCGGCCTGCGGCGTCGGTGAGCTGTCTCCCGGGTCGGGTGCCCCGTCCCGGCGGCACACCAGTGCGTCAGGATCGTACGACGGCGCCTGGAGGCTGTAGCCGTCTGGGCAGATCTGGCCATCTGTGCCGTCTCGGCCGTCGGCACCGTCGCTGCCATCGGCTCCAGCAGGACCGGGCTCGCCCTGAGGACCAGGTGGCCCCGCGATACCTGGCGCCCCGGATGCTCCTGGTGCCCCCGTAACAGACGCTCCGTCGTCTCCGTCGCTACCGTCCGCTCCATCCTTCCCTGGCTTTCCGCTGGCGCCTGTCGCCCCGTCACGGCCTGGCGGTCCACTGGGGCCTACAACGGACTGTCCGGGTTCACCACGGCTTCCTGGAGGACCGGCCACGGGCTTCTCGCCCAGGGCCTGGACCTGCTGCGCCAGGAGATCGCGCGCTTCATTGGAGATGCGCAGATCGCGGGAGAGATTTTGCGCCCACACGGCCATGGCGGCGAGGGCGACGAGTCCTCCGAGAATCAACAGGGCGAAAGCAATGTCGACCTGACGCCGTTTTTGTGTGCTGTCGAGATGCTTCTGGCTCATCGACCGGCACCTCGCGCACTGAGATACAGCGTCAGGAAGAGCATGATAATGGGGGCGATCAACGCCGAGAAGATGAGCCTGCGATCGGCGGCTCTCCGGTCGGCGAGTCTCTGCTCGTCCTCACGACGCTGCCGCTGCTCCTGCTCCCGCGCTTCCTCGATCGACCTGATGCGTTCAAGAACCTGGCGGAGTGCTTCGTCGCGCGCCACATTCTCGAATTGATAGCGCTCCATGCTGACTTTGGTGTCGAGCATCTGCTGCAACTGGCGGATGTCTTCCTTGAGGTCAAGGCGTACGTCATCCAGTCGCCGCATCACCTCGCCGAGGGTGACTTCGTGCGGCATGGGTATCTCCGCTCAGCTCATTCCTCCGGAGTCAGGACTCCTGTATCAGGGCGGGGCGTGTGCTGGGCCTTCCAGCCAGAGTAGAACGTCACGAGAGGAGGGACGACTACAGCGATCAGAGCCTGGACCCACGGCGGTAGTGACCCCATGAGCTGTGAATTGCCGACCGCCTGGTTCAAGATGGCAACACCCAGACCGATGAGGACAGCAGCGCTGGTGGCCGCCTTCACTTTGGATTCGACAGGGGCTGCCGGAGCGGTGTATTTCGCAGACATCAGGACTCCGGGATGTCGAGGCGGATTTCAACGTTCTCGATTGCGGCCCGCAGTTCGGCGACGATCGCCGCCGGGTCGATGTCACCGAGGCCAGCAGCAAGCGTGGCGACAGCTTCGACAAGCTTGTCGTTGGCCGTCTGGAGGGCGTTCAGACGGACCTCAGTACGTCGTACGACGATCTCGATGTTCGTCAGTCCCGTAATTGGGGCAATGAAAGGATTCACCTCGGCGGTCGCCGGGTTGGGATTCTTCGCAAATCCGTCTGTCGTCCACAGGGTCTTGGCATCTGCTGCGGTCAGGGCCACGTCTTCCTCCTGGTCTGTGCCCTTTGCGAGGGTGATGAGAGTGGCGAAATCAATCGCACCCGGATCACCATGTGTATTCTCCGGGACGTGCATATGGCCGCATACGCCTTCAAAGGATTTCCAGGTGGCGGTTGCCATTCGCTGGCCACCGCCATTCGCGTACGAAGACGGATAGGCGGGCCACTTGGCAGGGCCGGACAACGGCATGCCGTGCTGGACGTGCATCCAGCGGAGAAAATCCGCGAGGTCGGCGAGTGCCCATTCCGGAGCGTCCGGCCAGAAGATATGCTGCGTGGACCCCCACTTCTTGTGTGAAGCCGGATCGCAGGTCCCCACCAGTTCTACCTGGCAGACGTTCAGGGTATTTGTCTCTACCCCGCCAGCCAGGTTCACCAGCGCCCGCGAGGACACATCGATGTCGAAGTGCTGGTACCAGTCCAGCCGCTTGTCAGTGAAGTTCGGTACCGCTGTCAGATTAGGGGCCGAGGTGCCGCCGCCGTACGACGGCAGAGACGTTCCTTCGGTGGTGTGGAGAACGACGACATTGACGTCCATCGACGATCCCGGATACTTCGACCCGTACCAAAAAGTAGTCGATGCCCCTGGGTAACGCTGCGGTCCTGTTTTCATGACGTGCACCTTCTGTCAGGCGACCCGGAGCATGGTGATGTAGGAATCCGTATAAAGAGTGGTGGCTGTCGCGCTCGACGTACCCTGCGCCCAGTCGAGGGAATAGGTGCCTGCCGTCGACCCGACGCGAAGGACACCGTTCATGGAGACACCCAGAGTGATGCCGGACCCGAGGCCGCCGAATGACCTGGACTGGGCAACGTCGCTTGTTTCCGTCCTGATCATGTAGCCCGACACACCTTGGGTGTCGATCCGGAGCGTTGGTGTGGCGGATGCGCCTGTCACAGGATTTCCCGCACCGAATCCGACCCATTCACCGAGAGCACCAGAAGGTGTTGTGAAGTCCAGGTTGAGGTCTCCAGCAGTATCAGCGCTGTATTTGATCCAGCCCCACCAGATGTACACCGCGTTGGCAAGTACTTCGAACTGGAGATGTATATCCGGCGCCACTGTGGTGGAGGCGGTCACGGAGGTGTCCGCTGTCTTGCGCGCCGTCTGTGGCTGCATGGAGGACAGCAGTGATGCGGTGATCCGCTGTCCAGCGAGCAGTGTTGGGTAGGCCTCAGCCATGCTGTCTCCCTACAGCGAAAGAATGGGTGGGTCCGCCAATCGGACGTCTGCACCAGCTACTTGAGCTTTAACGACCCCATTGATGCTGCGTGTCACGGTGAATGTCTGCGGGTTGACCACGCGAATGTTGTCGTAGCTGATGACCGGGTTGACGTCCGTGTTTGCACTGGAGGCGAAAGAGCGCGTTCCGATGTAGTCGGTCTCTGTATTGCTGGTATCAATCGTCGAGATCTGCCATTCCGGTGTCTCGACATCGGAAGCGTTCCAGGCTTTTGTTTTGAGGGATGCACCGAAGATCCTGAGCCGGACACGGTAGTACGTCCCGGCAGTGTAGGTGTCGGGAAGGGTGTACGATCCGAGCTGCGATTCGTCTCCGTTGACCAGCCTGCGGAGCGCCAGTGTGATGGTGGCGGCTGTAGTGAACTCCAGACGGGCTGTATAGAGGTTGCTTGAGTCGATATAGCGACCCGTCGGTCCGCCGAAAAGCGACCCACCGGTGGGCACAACGCTTGCGGCGACATCGATGTAATAGTCGAAATTCGAGTAATCAGACTCGGTGAAAGATCGACGGGTTGTCGTGACGGTGGTCAGTGTGTGCTGGCCGACGGTTCCCGATACCGAGTAGTCGGAGGCGCTGCCGCCGGAAGTAGACCACGGATGCCCTGTATCAGCCGTCCCCCACCCCGAGGAGACCGATCGGGTGAAGGTGTCCGAGAGCCAGGGGGTGATCGCTGTCACGCGCATGACTTCGCCACCGACCCGAATGTCGAACGGCATTTCCGCGTCGTCTGTCGTCCAGAGCCCCTCGTTGGGGGCGGTGGGGGTCACGTAGAGTGTTGTCGCTCCGGAGGATGCAGCGATGGAAAGTTCTGACCCGTCCGTGTCGATCCGGGTCGTCACGTTGTCGAATACGCCAACCTGATAAGGGCTCGCCGGGGCGCAGACGAAAGTAAGCCGGTGTTCGAAATGTGTGATGGATTCCGAGAATCCGAGAATGATCTGATCAATATCGCCGGGAGGAAGCCACGATGGCGCGTTCTGAATGACAACGCGGTCCCCCTGACGTAGTCCCAGGACGGCCTGCTTGAGTGCTGGATCGTTGACGAAGGAGCTGTGGGCGAGGTTGACAGAGATCTCCGGATAGCGAGGCTCGTCAACCGTTCCGAGGTGGACGTGCCAGGCGGCATGACTCAGCGCCTCACTCGAACTCTCCAGATTCAGAGAGAGGTCGGATCCGTATACACCTACTCCGGCAGGCGGAGGATTGATGGACAGGACTCCACTGTCCAAGGCATACGTCGCAGATACTTCGCCGACGGTAACAGTGACCTGGTTCTGGATGTACCGGTCATCCTCTACCGGCGTGGGAACTTCCGACAGATTGGACCCAGCGTAGTTCAGGGTGAGTTGTGCGTCCTGGTTGCACAGGGCGGCACGCGTCCGGTAGCCGAGGCCGAGAACAGCGAGGTTCTCGTACAGCATCCCACCGTCAGCCTCTTCACTTTCCTGCATGAGGGCCAGGGGGTTGGAGCGCCCCTGATTACCCATGCCTACGGTGTCGTCGAGATCACCGATCCAGTCGAAACCCAGGGATACTTTGTCGCACATCCGCTGGATACGCCGACCGGCTGCTTCGCCGATGGGATTGAGCTGGAGTCCCAGGGCAGTAATGGGGGTGATGGTTTTCTCGACGGTCACGTGGCCGATCGCGCACTCCGGGAGTCCCTTCGTGGCGGCTGGTGTGGCGACACTGCGTGTGGCCGCCCCGAAGGCGACCCGGATGACGCGGGACAGTGCTGAGGCGGCAGCCGTATCCGACACCGCGTGGCTGTCCATGTTGGCCAGGTCGACGATCCGGATGTCCCGGGTGATGCTGGCGCCCGACTCCTGGAACTCCACCGAGACGTACATCTTCTTGCCGCGTACGTCGAAGTCGTGATCGAGGAGAGCGCCCAGGTTGGCACCATCGAAGTCGCACTGAACCAGTGTCAGGGAGTGTGTTGTCGCGTTGTAGTACAACTCCCAAAACTGATTACCGGCAAAGTCCTCCTGGTCAATGGTGCAGATGACTTTGCCGTCAGTCAGCCCGTCCGAGGGAATGAAGACCAGGAAACGTACCTGCGTGGCTGTCGGATCGTCGTACCGTGCAACGCCACCGGACATGCTGCACGTGTCGATCTGTACAACGGGATCCGATGCGGGGAATTCGTCGTACGACGCGAATGTCGGAGTGCCGGAGAAGCTCATGTTCGAGCCGTTGACGAGCGCGCTCAACAGGTTCGTGGAACCGGTCGGGTCCTCGCATGGCCAGTACGCCAGGAGGTCATCAGAAGTGCTGTCCGTGATGGCGTCATAGAGAACCGAGTGGGAGGAGGCCGGGCCCTGTGCCAGGCGCCGGAGGACGCCAGAGGCCTCGACATCGGTCCACACGTCGGTGCCGGTCGGGTCCCATCCCTGTGGCCAGACGGAGATCTCGCCCCAGAACCGGTAGCTCTTGCCGCCGAGGCCATTCGGCACGGAGATACGGACTGGCTGGTTGCGACCGATCAGCCCGTAGTACGTGCCGACAGGATTCCTGGGGGAGAAGCGGCCATCCCGGTTGTCGAGGAGGAGGGTGCACGTCGACTGCTCGGTCTGGGAGCCCTCGTCCTTGCGCCCACGGTTGATGGAGATGTTGCCGCTGTTGTCGCGGACCATCACGTAGGCGGTGATGTCGGTCCAGGCGCCGCTGATGAGCAGCTCGACCTGGACAGGCTGGTCGTTGCTGGCTTCCCCGGAAGCCGACAATGGCCCGGCGTTGCCACCCATGCGGCGACGCCAGGCCATGAAGTGTGGTGCGATTCTCCCCGGCATGCGTTACGCTCCTATAAGGGACATTCTACGCTTACTCGTCAAAAACACACCAGGTGCGCATATCGACCGCAGTCGTAGGTGTGGTGACGCGTACACGCAGGAACCGGGATACGGCGATGATGGGCCGCTCGTCGGGCATCCACTGGTAGACGTATGTGTAGGGGGACTCCGACGTCGTGGCGCTCAGGGAGACCGCATCGAAAATCCGCGACGCAGTTGTCGTTCCTTCGGCTGTCGCGGTGTAACCGGTGAGGGCCGTACCACCAGCACAGAGAGCGGCCGGGGAGTTAGGGTCCAGGGGCTGGATACCGGCCGCCACGTGGGCGGTAACGGTGGCCGCCACGTCCGTCTGGATCAGCTCAACCACGCCGTCGGCGCCGGACGTATCGTCGATGCTGAAACCCCAGCTGATGAGCTGGATCTGGCGAGTCGACGGAGTGGCGATCTGGAGCATCGTCTTGATGGCGGTGCCGGTGGTGACTGATGCTGTAGCGGCAGTGGTGGCCATGGCCGCGTTCATCACGCGAAACCTGTGCATTTCACTCCAAAAAGGACAAAGGGCCCCACCTTTCGATAGGGCCCTTTAAGGTGTTTCAGCGTCCGTACACGGCCTGAACATTGCCGCCACGGGTACGCACGGTACGGCGGTTGCTGTCCAGGATGATCTCGTCGACGACCTTCCCGCCGATGACCAGCTGGATGACCTGTGCGCCGTTTCCGCCACCGCCTCCCGGCACTCCAGCGGTCGAAGGCTTTGTGGTGAGCATGGAGGACCAGGAGTTATCGATCGCCCTGTTCTTCTTCACGCCGACGGCAAAGCCCTGAGCGGTGAAGTGGCCGACCTTCTCCATTACCTTGGAGGGGCTCTTGATGCCAAGGGCCGACTTGATGGCTTTCTCCATTGCCTTTGCGATGTTCATCATCGCTTTCTCAATGGCTTTCTTTTTCTTGGTGAGACCGGCCACCAGGCCTTCGGCCGCCTTGATCCCGGCGCCATACATGGCGTCGGCGGCCGTCTTGCCCGCACTTACAGCAGAATCGGTGATCTTCTTCTGCATGTCGTTGACGGACTTGATCTCGGATGACGAGGCGGTGAGGAGTGCCCCCGCAGTCTCCAAGCCGCCACCCGCGATACCGGCTTCGGCGATCTGCCCGATGATCTCTTTGGAGACACCCTTTTTCTGGAGACGCTTGAGAGCGCTGGAGAATGCAGACGACTTGTCGACGCCCTCCCGCATGGTGTCCATGATGTCGACCATGGTGATGTTCTTGTCGTCGCCACCGGCCACGCGGGTGATGTTCGTTGCCGACATCACGCCGGTCTTCACGGAGTCCCGCAGGGAGGCCGCCGCCTGTTTCAGGTCATCCAGCTTCGCCTTCGCCTTCTCCAGCGACTTCTCGACCTTGGCCAGGTTCTTCTCATACTTGATGAGCGACTTACCGGCCTTGTCGAGCTGCTTGAGGAGACTCGACTCCTTGCCCCCGGAGAACGCCTTTTTGATCTCACTACGCAGGGAGTTCAGTGAGGAGACCAGACTGGAGAGGCCCTCGGGCTTGCCGAGGCTCTTCTCGAAGGAGTCGGTCTTGTACCCCGCCATGCGGCCGAAGTGGGAGATGCTGAAGGAGGAGGCGAGATCTTTGCGAGCGTTTTTTGTGGACTGGGAGACCTTGCCGCCCTTGGCGAAACCAGGGGCTGGCTCCATGCCCTGGTTGATCCTCTGCAAGTAGGCGGGGCCGTACTTGTCGACGGCCGACGCCTGCATGACGAATTCGCCACGGGAAAGACGCGCGAAAAGACTGTCCGACTTCTTTGTTCCGGGACCGTCGAGCACCCCGCCGGAGATCGAACCGCCGTGGGCGAAGCTGCGGCGCTTCAGTGAACTGGCGAGACCGCCTGTAGCGCCGACCTGTTCGTGTCGGGACGCCCCACTGCTCGGGGGTTTGCCGCTATAGGAGTACCGGGTCTCGACATTGGTATAGATCCATGTGGTGGCTTTCTTGCCGTCCAGGCTTCGAATAGCCGCTTCCACCAAGGCGATGATGCGGGCCTGCGATTTTCCGTTACTGCTGACGGTGAATGAGCCGTCAGGCAGCTGCTCGACCTTGAGGCCGATGGCTCGAAGACGCGCCATCGCTTCGTCGGAGAGTGTCTCGACGTTAACAATTTTTTTGCCGGGCGTCTTCTTGTATGCCTCCATGACGGAGTTGAGATCAGTGATCGCCTGCTTGGTGCGCGCCTTGACGTCGATCTCGGTATCCGGCATCTTGATCAGCTGGTCAGCAAGAATTTTTGCCTGTGCGGTGGTCAGGCCCATTCCGTCGGCCATGCCGATGAATTCCTCGCGGCCCCTCGCCCACTCGGCTCGAATGGCCTGCCAAGGCTTGTGGGCTTTGTCGGCGGCTGTAGTCGAGTCGTTGGTGGCGCCCGCGACGTCAGAGAGGATTTTGTACGCGTCGATGGATGCCTGGTTGGTCAGATCGAGCTGCCCCTTGGTCATACTCAGGGCATTCGTGTACTCTTTCTGCTTTTCCTTGCCGTCGAGAATTGACTGGCTCAGCTTGGCGCGCGCATCAAGGTCGCCTCGATTGAGCTCGTTCAGATCGCGAACCTTCTGAATGAGCTTGTCGATCGAGACGGCCTGGCCGTTGATTGAGCTGGTAGTCGCGTCAAACTTTTTCTTGAACTCGACAGTCGTCGAGCCAGCCTTCTTGAGTGAGCGGTTGACTCCGTCAGATGTGCCGAGCAAGGCATGGAGCCCCGCTCGGATACCTTGAGTTGCTTCCTTGAAGCCGCCGTAGACAATGTCGAGCCCTTTGATGGCCCACCCGAGGACGGTGAAAGCACCAGAGAGGAGCGCGAGCGTGCCACGCAGTTCAGCCGCGATCATTTCACTCTCGACCATGTCGCCGATGAAGACACCCATGGAGTTCAGCACGTCGCGAAGCCCGGCACCCAGGTCCAGCCATACACGCTTGAGGTTCTCGGCGTTTCCTCGTGTGATGGCC
>ERZ1292644.737-Hain-H14-01um-R2-737-length-19666-cov-57_pt1 | contig 19666 bp, 24 predicted proteins | sample MGYA00564402_ERZ1292644 | MGnify/ENA primary metagenome ERZ1292644 (study PRJEB36523, sample SAMEA6512644) | groundwater metagenome | collected 2019-01-09 | study: AquaDiva: Metagenomics assemblies of 32 groundwater samples
GTGGCAGAAGCTCCTCGGGAGAATTCCAGGGTATGATGCCGTGGGAACGGCTGGAGATTGAGAGAGAATGGCAACTGAACATCAGAAACGCAAGTTTACCGCCAGAGACTTACTCCGAAATCTCTCAAAGAATATGACAGTCGTGGAACGTGATACCTTTATGTGACTGATGTTACTTGCAGTGGGAGCATTGCAAACGAATCCAAATTCACTCACTAATCTTACTACAACCATAAAGACAGAACTTACGACATCAAAAAAAGCTTCTGATACTCTTGCACTATTAACTGTGAATACTACGATATATACCCCGTCAGTATGTGAAGCAATGCTCAGAAGTGCTTATGGCTCATCGTATATCTTTACCACAGTACAACTGAAGGCAATAACTGCCATTAATAACGTAAGTGTCAATATTGATAGTGCTATGAATGGAACACTCTCAGCAGAAGGTGTTCCATCTCCGTTAGAGATCGCAGCCTATAACACTATAAATAGTGCAATGGGATAATATGACTATACAGGCTAAAAAGGTCAGAAAGTTTACAGCCAGAGACCTTATACGTATTATCACTAGTCATATTATAGATGAGGAAAAGGATATTTTCTTTTGAATAATGTTCCTCGCAACCGGGATGTTGCAATCAGGATTTAACGATATATTTTCAACCGATACAGTAGTTATAAATGGTCTTAAAGCAAAGACAACAAAGAAAAAAGGCAGGTCTGCAACATCATTGGCCCTAGAGCAGAGATTCACAAGTAGCGTTTCTGCAATTACTGTTACCGAAGTTACAGCAATACAAATTGCATTTGGGATTCGTCTTTATAGTGTAGCAGGTTGTGTAGAGAAATTGAATAAAGCTTATGGAGTGAATATTATATTATCTACACGTCAGAAACAGGCAATTCTGGCAATGTCTAATCTTGCGAACTCGCTCAATACATATCTCATCAATCCATCATTTCAAGATATCAGCATAACAATCAATAATGCTGCTGATATCATCGTTCTTGCATTTGGAGGAACCCCTTTTGTTGGCACTCCAGTATAATAGTCTAGAATCGTCTTACCTGGATAATAATGTCAGATGTAAGCTCTCCATGTTGATCTGCGCCGTTGTCTACTACAAGTAATGCTTGTACGACCCCACTATCTGGAAGTGTAATAGTATCGTCTACATTGGCAAAGAAGTCACCATTACTTCCAGTAATGTAGACCATATCAGCGGGCCATGTCTGACCAGCAACGTTGACATTGTTGACCTTTAACGTCAGCTCAACGGTCGCGTTGTCATCGAGGAAGAGCGATTGCCCAAGTTCATCAACAGTCGAGAGACCACGAATGATGAGCATATTGTCATTGGCTTTGTAGATAACGTTCGGCATATCGCTCTCCACATACATCTAGAAATGACGCTCCTGAATCGTCACCTCTCCACGTAACTCTGCATGCTGTCCTATGCCGTTATCAACAACGAGCTTCGCAGTAAGAACACCAGAGGTAGGCAGTTGTAGCGTATCACGCAAATCGCCCTGAAAGTCTCCTTGACTCCCAGGAATATAGATCAGCGCCATAGGCCATCGTTCACCAGCAACGAGTGCCTCGCCTGATGTCAACGTCACCTCGACGGTTGTATCCTGGTTGAAGTAACTGATCACGCCATAGGGACTTATCGTGCCTGCACCTCGAACAACAAGAAGATTGTCATTACGCTTATAAATAATGAGTGCCATACTCAAGGCTCAAGCATAGAGAATAGTTGCGTCGTATCGCACATCGACTGTTGACGGCGACCCAGGAGTAATAAAGATTGGACCATTCCCAAGTGTTGCAAGAAGAGGTGATGTCTTATCAATATGATGGAGTTGTTTATCGATATTAAAAACCAATGCTGTCTCGACATACTGTTCTGTCACAGGAAAAGTCGAGAGTCTAATTACTTTTGTCAGAAGATCGACACCACCAAGTTGCGCATTATCGACATTCCACTCTAATTCAAAGATATAGTTTGTATCAATGACAAGAGGTCCAAAGGGAATACTTGCAAGCGTCGTTAATGTTCCACTCAGACCAGTCGTCGTCTTGGCAAGAAACAATGTTCCACCATCGATATATGCCACATAGGCACTGCCACTTGTCGTAATATTTCTGGCGCTTTGGACGGCGGCAAAGCCTATTTTCCGTCCACCACCAAGGTTGACAAAGCGCAGCACCTGGCGCATTTTCCCACGCAGTGCAGGTTGTGGAAGTCCACCAGTGACTGTAGGGACGAGATTGACCTGAGCTGCTGCATTGTTGACTGAAATGGCAAGCGAGCTGGTCCCAATAATTTTGACAACCGTATCGAGACCTACGGCGACTGTTCCATTGCTGTAGACATTCCATCTATCGGTATAGACCACCCTTAGCGCCACTCCTTGAGGCGCACACCTTACGCGCCAGCGTTAAAGCTCCCAGAGTTCGGTGTAGGCTGGAATCAATAGTGTCTCAGTTACGTCCCAATGCTCGACATATGATGACGTAAGCACGACACTTTGCCCTTCCCAACTTTCTGTAAAACTTACCGCTATCGGTGCTGTAGCTTGCTCAGTCTCCCACATCTCAACAAAACTTGCCTCTAATGGTTTCTGCGGTGGTGTAGGTGCAGGAATAACCTCTGGCCTGGGCAGAAGTCGTGGCAACGTCTTCTCGACTGGTATACGAGGTGGAGAAGGTTTTTCTTGTAGCGTGACGGCATCAAAGATCACGCCTGCTCGCGCCAGAAGAATCGGTGAGACAACCCGCGATATGATTTCCATCGAGAGCATGTTGATCCGTGACATGAACGTGAACGTACCAAAAATAGCAATCTGGCGCTGAGTGACCCGCGTACGAATACCAGCATACAGCCCACAGAGTATCTGCCTATCGCTTAACGTCAGTTTTGCATCGAGGGGCGTAGGCAGTGGGACTGTGGAACGCCATGGGAGCATGGTTGCGATCATCGAATAGCGTTTCACGAGCGTGTCTACTGGCATGTCTACGGTCCTGTCACAAATTTCCCACGGGTAGTAACCAGCCCCGTGTCAGACACCGTACTCTTGTGATCGACTACCGTCCCAGCGTCATTGTACACTTCTGCGGTCGTTGAGGACTGGACGATCTTGTTCCTCAGAAATTTGTAGAGATAGCCAATCTTCTTGACCAACGTTGTTGTGGCGGGTGGGTCCTCCTGCCCGGGCTCAGCGAAGGTATCGACGTTAAGGACATCGAGTACTTCAGTATTGACCTGAGCCGGCGTCGCCCGAGTCGAGAGCACCACGTCGAGATTATTTTTTACTTTGAGTCCCATGCTCGACGCAGTCAGGACCGCTGATTCTAGGACGTCCCAGACGCCCAGGGCAAGCGCAGTCGATATCGCGGTGAGGGTCCGTGTCGTACTCGACCACACTTTATCGGCAGCCGCCTGGGAGAATTCTGCTGAACCAATGGCATCAGTTGCAATAGCCGCAGCGGTTACGACATCTGCAGCCATCGCCCCAACGCTCGCATCGATACGGCCGCTCACGAGCGCCGTGGGAAGACGGGTCTGCATATTGTCAGTATCCGCTTGCACAGCCGCAACATCAGCACTCACACTTGCCCCAGCTGGCGGTCCAAGGCGCACAAAGCTATCGCCGGTCTGCGCCACATGGGTCCCAGTAGCCAGCGTGCCAATGATACGCGCGAGAAGCGTTGTGACGCCGGCGAGATCGGGAATGGCTGACAAACTTATCCCAGACGCGCCAATACGAGCAAAGCTATCCCCAGTCTGCGTCACTGAGGTAAAGAGATCATGGAGAATGACCTGTCCATCCATGTTAAACTCGGCCGTAGCAGCACTCTTGTAGCGTATCTGGAACATACCAAGCGTCGCAAGCTCAGCAGCGGTCAGTTCGACGTAGTAGGCACCATTACCAATTGCGGTAAGCGTTGCTGACGTATTCGCCCACGCTCCACCAACCTGGGAGATTTGTGGCTGTCCAGCTGCTTCCGCAGTCTCTGGGGTCAGGCCATCCGTAGCATCCACCAAAAAAATGGGGAATCGTCTCCGTGCAGCCGTAGCTTCAGACTGGGTGTAGAGTCTCGACATCTAGGCAGCCCTCCGACGCCACTGGTAATAGTAGGCTGAAGCTGGAGCCTGACCCCATCCCCAGGTACTCAGACGCTTGAGCAGACCTGGGAAACCCTGCAACGAGAGATCGTAGACATAACGGACACTTCGTGCAGACAGCGAACGGTTCCACAGCATGATGGCATCAATACTCCCTTCCATAGCCACTTGTGTACTCCCAAAGAAACTCTCTGTGGCCGCACCTATCCGAAGGACACCTGTATTATTGAACCAGTCGGTGATAGCGGTTCCTGTGGCGACTTGATTGCTATTGAGATATAGGAGTGAGCCAGAAGAACGACTGACAAGCGTCCAATGCTGCCACGTGCTTATGCTCACTGTTCCCGAGAGAGGATTCCCATTGAGTTCTGTCACAAATAAGGATGTCTGTAGCCGTATGCCACTGTTATCACCAGTCCCACCTGAGCCAAACTTGGTGATAATACAGCCTCCTGCCGTTGTAATAAAGACCCAGAAGGCTATCGTAAATGTGTTGACCAATTTCAGGGTAGGATGGTCGGCAATTTCAACATACTGTGTTGTCGAGTTTTCAAACTTGAGCTCGCCCATTCCCCCACGGCGCGTGGGGGCTTTCCATCCACTCGACCTGGTTCCTCCATCACTCTGGACTTTGAGTCCACTCAGTGTCCCATGACGCCCCTGGGAAAGCGGACCTGGAAGATCACAGAGGTTCAGCATCTTTGCGCCCATGAGACCGGGAATACCCAGACCAAAGAACTGGAGCCCTGCCGCAAGCTCATGCGAGCGCTGAAGGGGTTGGGCGAGATCGAGATTGAGGGCTGAAGCAAGGATCATGCGAAGCCTCTAGAAGCTATCGAAGGTATTGTACAGTACCTGTGCACGTATAGCTTGTCCGCTATTGGCATTATCAACAATAACTCGTACACGACTATAAGCCGAGACATCTAATGCTGGAAAACGCTCGAACGTCTGATCTGTGACCAGTGCGCCAGTATCATGAGCATTGGTGCAGGCTTCCTCAAAGGTGATGGTTGTGCCTGATACGAGCTTCACGCCGACGATCTCATAGTTTCCAACGGTCGTAGTATGTCCTAGAAAAAGCCTGTCCCCAATGGCAATATTGCTTGCTGAGGTTACAACACAGGTCGTTGCTCCAGCACTCACCGCGCCGTTGAGTGTCGTATTCACGATGCTTGCGCCCACCTCGGGTTGTAACGTGAGCAGCGGAATCCACGTATCATTTCCGCTCGCTTTCCCACTAGCCTCAATACGAACGTTGGGCCATCCAGCCGTAAAGGCTGTTCCTGTTCCACGGGCCAACTGTATCATGAAGGCAATCGCCCAGACGGTAGTTACCGTGATCACAGACGAAATGACCTGAGCAGCGCTTGCGATATCCTGCCAGGCGAGCAGCGAGGTTCCTATAGTCTTACTGGGAATAAGTGGCATGGCTAGACCTTTTCTAGGACAAGTATCTTTAATTCCCTATCACGTTCTTCTGTATTGAGCGCAGCCGTCTCCAGGCTATTGCACTTAAACTGCCGGCCATCTCTTGTACTCACGAACCAGAAGATGTTTGGAAGAAACTGGAAGCGCATAAAGACCTTATGGCTAGGGCGTGCACTGGTATTTGGCACGACACCAAATTCCCGTAAGTCGATTGGTTCAAGCTTGACCCAGGCACTGCCTATCACGGTACGCGCATTACTCTGCTGGCCGGTAAAGTCTGTTGCAACACTATCAATCTCGATTCGCATGAGATGCCGTAGTTTCCCAGCTTGCATAATATGTAACTTCTCTCTTATTGATATAGATATTATGCTGGTATCCATTCACCACTACGAATAAATCCATGATCGCCACAACCGCATAAAATGCTTGGCTCTATCGTTAATGGATCTCTCGACACAAGACGCCAAAAATGACTCTTGGGAAAGACCTCTCGAGCAGTCGGCGTATCAAACGTGACTGCTCCACGGCACGGCTCGCCAGATGGTGTAAGATGGTCAATAATACCGCCATGCGGATCGAGGTCTGGCAAATGTGCGTACTGTGGATTCAATACTCTGTCTGGCTTCCACACGGTAAAATGCCATATGTGGCTATGGCCGAGATCAATTGTATGAGTCATCTGCTATCCTCATGACCTCAGTAGACAGTTGGGACACGGTTGGCCCACATTAGGGCACGATGTGACCAGGGAATCTCATGCAGAATCGCTTCGGTACTCGCTTCGCGATTTTCATACAGATGTCCTACCATCAGCATGATCAGACTTCGCAGCGAGGCCGGGACTAATGCTCCTGACGTCCACCCGGCTATGAAGGTGATCTCTACCGCATTGGGAATATCGTAGGTCGATGGCCATGACGCGGTAGGGAGCAGATAGAGACGCCCGGGCTCACTGAGAATATCAACGCCATAGCTCGTCGTAGGAAAGACCGTGTAGAGATTACTTGTATTATAATAGGCCACAGAATCGATCCCTTGCAGTGGTGGACGAGGAATCGGTATCTGTGCACCTGAAGGAAACTGATCCAGGGCATATTTCCATGTTGCCGTGAGGAATTGCCGTCGTGTCTCTCGCTCCAGAAGATCACGGACGGCCTGCATCTTCCCCAGGATGACAAGATCGTCCTGATCAAACGTCACGCGTAGATGGCGCTTGACGTCATTTAACGTTACAGGCTCATCTTGAGGGGAGACGGTCTGAACGAGTGTAAGTGGCATAGACTCTTCTTCTTAAGCCCCACGGTGCCAGGCCTGACGCGATCAGCCGGTACTGGCACCAGTCGTTGTAGGACTGTGTTGCATGGTGTTTCTCTAGTCATCGCAGCAAACGTACCTTTGCTGCTCGTAGAGATGGGAGTCTTAGGCACGCCGTTGTGAGCGATGCCTATAGACATAGTTCTTATGCTACCACTGGATCGAGGATCCCACTTTTGTTTACCGTCGTCGCCTGATACGACTCCGATGCTCCCATGCTTGCTAGCGCAATACTTGCCGCGAGTGTCCCCACATCGCCGAAGCTCCGGTTATTGCTGTAGAGTCCTGTCGTGGAGGTCACCATACTGACAACGAGGTCCTGAGTCGTCCCACCACGCTGGTCAAAGCGGTTGTTGTCGACTAGCAGTCCCACTGGCGCAGTGGTTGTACTTGCCAGCGTGCGGACACCAGCAACGTTGCGCAACGTGAGCATGAAGACATTGTCCTTAATGACGATGTTATCGCCACCGACCAACTCCACCCAAATTTCGGTCGCCGCCGCCGCAGTTCCCTTCCAGTGTTGGCAGTTCTTCACAGTCAGGAAATCTGCATCGGCCGTCGTGAGCAGAAACTGTATTGCGGTATTCGTTGCCCCAGCATCAACAAAGTCTACGGCATCGAGGACACACGATGCTGCCGAGATCGAGAAGAACTTCACGAGTTCAGCGACACTGGACGTGATACGAATATTCTTGATGTAGACGCTTGCCGCAGTCACGGTCCATGTCGACGTTGTCGCACTAAAGGTAAACGTTGGCCTGGCAGCACCCCACCCAAGCCCAATGATCTTGACGCCAGCGGTCGCACAGGCAATCGCCGCAGCGGCTGCCAGCGTTTCGGTATGCGGAGGCATAACGTAAAGTACGTCACCAGAGGCCAGGGCAGGCGTCAACGTGGCTGCGTTCGTCATGGCATAGGCCAGCGTCGAGAACGGCTTGTCCGGGCTCCTCCCGCCTCCCAGGGCATTTTCTGCGGCTGCATGGGACGCATCGACAAAACGCACGATCCCGGGGTGGGCTTCGACGTCTTGGAACGTGAAAATACCACCTGGTTGGCGACGAGAAAAGAGCGAGGTCATCACAGTAGACATAGCATGCTCCGGTTAGACGGTTGTTGCTAAGAGTGATTTGATACACTACGGGCTTCCCTGCTCATATTCTAGGGCTTTGGCTGTGTTCGCCTATATGCTGTAAAGCACTTGTATGCAGCCATGAGTGAGGACAGGAGTCTTTTATACTAGGGCACGAGACAACGCAAAAGTTGTCCATGAGCATGTGACCAGGACGTAGCCCGTACTACTGGATCGACTACCAGTCCGTTGCCTGGATACGTGCACACTATTTCCAGTCTCCCGTTGCTCTTCCCCGCGCGTGCTGGGGCGCTGCTGGCCTTGCGGCCTGGGGTTCCCTTTTTTCCGGTAAGAAGCCCCAAAAGAACCGTTGGACTTGACACAACGTTATCAGAGTGATAACATCGTTCAAGTAAGTGCTTTACATCGCGCGTGTGTGTGCAATGCCCTGGGGAGAATAGCCCACTTCCCAGGGCATTGCACTTTTTCGTCACGCTCACGAGTCGTTTTTTCGTCCCTTCATAATTTGCTCAATGAACATGTGTATGTCACGATCGTGAGTATCCATGATACGTGAGAGCATCATGGTCATGTTGTCGATACCGCTGGCGATCTTCTGTTGTGTTTCTGCTGTGTTCTCCATCACGTCGATGATCATCTTTTCCCGGTCCTTACACCCAAGCCGATCCTGACGGTAAAACCAGAACATGAAACCCGCGAGTATGCCGCCAATGCCAAGAGGGGTAAGGACTTTGAGGAGTTCTTCCACCCTAGCCTCCTGTCACGACGAAGAGGCAACGGATGTTCGTACTCGATGGAGGACTTTCAGGATCGCGTGAGCACCACCAGCTCTGCTGATCTTCTGATTGGTGGACAGAGCGAGCCGGCACGACGACGCGCATGCCCATGACGAGCATCTGCATGGTCGTCCCGTCCTGGGTCACAAGACTCACTGGCACGGCCTTACAGTCGGTTTTTCCGCAGCACCGTGTTCCATCAGCGCTCGTGTAGCTATCCATCCACCCGCCATGCTGCGCCCAGACGACAGCAGCAAGGAAGCCTATCAGGGCCCCCAGGCTATAGCATAGTAGTCGTTGTCGCATACTATCTCCAGAGCAGAGGATACAAGCCCGTACCTGATCCCCCATAGACCTTCAGACTCGTACCCCCTGCCCTCTTTCTACACTCTGACGAAGAAATCCTGCATCCTTCCTTCGATCCAGGCAAGCTGCGCAAAACCACCAATCGTGGCCACAGTCCCACCCCAATACCCTAAGATGGTGCATGGGCCAACCAGGAATGGTGGGAAGTTTGGCTGGTAGACAAGATCGAGTCGCTTCAGGTTTGCGCTCACGCCGGTCGAGAAGATGTCGAAGGTTTCGACCACCCGGGCCAGTTCAATGTCCAAGACCGGATCAGCGGCAGCGCTGTACATGGGCGTTGTCACCATATCAGCAGTGAAGGCAGAGGCGCAGACGCATGCCGAGCCTTTTGGCATGTCGGTCCGCATGTTCGAGGCGACTTCAATGGTACATGTTTCTGCCGACAGTGGGCCAGAGATGCCGCCAAGCGAATCAACGGCGAAGAGAATCTCATTTTCTTCATTGTCGGCTGCGACGAGGGCGACCTGTACCTGGGCAGAAATGAGCAGGGGTCGAATGCAGTATCCGGCAGGAACGCCTACGACGAATTCTGGCTGATCGAGATCGAAGACTGTTCCAGCACCACCCCCGACGATACCAGTCGAGAAGGCACCAACCGTCATCTGACGCCCCATGCCGCGAGCAATCATCTGATCAATCTCAAGAGCCACCATGCCGGCGCCGAGGGGCGAACCGGACTGTTCGACATCATTGCCATTCCAGAGCTTCAGAAGCTTCATGAACCGTTGCATAGCCTTCTCCTACCGATGTCCATTTTACATCGGCTCAACCAATTCCATATCGAGATCAAATCCTACCGCGAGCTGTCGTTGGATAACCGCTAACTGCTGAGCAATCAGTGATAGCCACTCTGACTGCTCATCGAGGGCTGAGTAGACAACCCATCCAAGGCCATCCCAGCGGTAGATTTTCCCTGAATCCACTTCAAGAAAGCTTGAACCAGCTGGGAGTTCTTCGTCGCGATTCGATGGGACGCCGGGCTTCGTGTCGTCTGACGTCCCAATGAAGCGTTTAATCGTTCCTTCGAGTCGGACCACAGTACCTCCTCTCTCTTTCTGGCTGATTTGGTTCCCGGCCCACCCCCTGTCAGCACCTGCTACTACTAGTGCTCAAGGAAACCGCGCATTGTTGCTCCTACAGAGTCAGCGTCTATACTGCATCCTCTTCAAGGAGCGCACAGCCGCGCATACCCCCAATCCCAGGATCATTGCCCATTGTGACTCCCCTGGGATTGACCAACGGTATTTCTAGAACTAGTCTACCTTGGCATCCTGGGTAATCGCCTGAGGATACCGTGCGCCGCTTAGAATAGCGATAGCACAGAGGAGGTCCGCGTTTGACCCTGGCGTTGCGATCTCTAATTGGATGCAGTCAAACCCTCCATCCGTGTCAAGCTCTGCTGCTTCGACCTCTATGACGTTGATAGTATTCGCCGTAGCCGGAAGGTTGAACGTATTCGAGGTCACCGCAGTTTCTACCCATACGGTGCCAGTGACTGCGACCTTCGTCCACCGCTTGAGAAATGCCAGGGCCTTTTCCGATGTCCCAGCTACAGCAGTAGCCTGAGCCAACGTGACCGCAGGCGTCCCACCAGCCCATGCGCCCTGGGCAATGATGAAAGTCGCATGGGCATAGTTCTTCAGTGAGAGCCAGTCTGATGAGATAGCGGCACCCGTAGTATCTAGAGGCACCTGGATCACTTCCATACCCATCAGCTCAACCAGATGAGGTGGCATAGACTACTCCTTCGAGTTGATTGTCACGAGAGACCACTCAACGGTGGCCATGTTATGCCCGTGTCGCTAACGTGAGACTAGGCGACAAAGTATTAGTGCCCTTGAATGGGGTAATCGCCGAGGCCAACCATGACTCACCGTCGACGGCAAACATAAAGCGGAAAGCGGTCTCAGCGTAGTCAAACCGAAGGTGCATGGACATCGCTTCATCGATGCCACCCCGAATGCCCAGGGCGTAGTACCCCAGGTTTGCCAGGATGATATCGCCCACCGTGCCGAGCGTCGAACAGTACTCTATCGGCATGATGGGAAGGCCTTTAAGACGATTCGGTGGTGCTTCGATGAGATTAGGCGATCCCCCAGCAAGATTCATGAAGACCGGAATGCCACCGGTACCGACGACGGCCGAGAGTGCTTCGAGCTGTGGCTCACAGTCCTGATTGATAAACCACCTGGCCCCACGTCGTGCCCGGGCGTGACACCGCGCGTACATTTTGTTGATGTTTTCCAGGGTGATCGTATTGGCGGCCTGACCGGTCTCTTTCGCAATGGAGATCGTGGAGCCAGCAGTCACGATGCCTGATGGCTGCCCAACGCCGTTGCCTTCGATGATCGCGTCGTTGACGAGGAACATGATTTCATCAGCAGCTGCGCGCCTTAGGTACTGCTCAATCGCCGTGGTAGAGTTCAGGAGCTTATCGGTGACGTACACCAGAACCGCGAGTTCCTGCGGCTCCAACTTCATACGGCGTAGGGTAGGAATACTCGACGTGATCTGCACCGCCTCAGCAATCCAGTAGCCACGTACGCCACCGAAGCGGCTCCCTGTGGCACGACTCGTTTCCCCGTTGGCCGGAAAGGTCAGTGACTCACCCTCAACCGTATACTGATCGCAGAATTGCATGAGGTTGTCTGGCAGAGCATTCATGCCATCCCAGAGGGTCATCGAAAATGCCGGCGCCAGGGCAAAGCCGCCCTGTGAGCCCTGGGCAACGTTCATGCCTGTCGCCGCGGCCTGAATCTTGAGCAGTCGCTCATCAGCGATTCCACGGCCCGGGATGCCCGCGTTGTAGATGGCCAGAGCCTGGTCGCCAAGATGGGCAAAGCCACGCTTTGGATCGAGGTAGAAGCGGTCAACCACCTGGGATACACGCGAGGTACCACCACGTGGGAGTGTGAGAACGGTGCCGAGAGAGGCCTGCGTTTCTTCGAGTTGGGCTCGACGGGCTGCGGCGCGCTGATCCGAAGCAACCTCAGCATCATGCTCCTCTTTGAGTGTCTTGGACTGGTTGAGATACTCGGTGAAGAGCGTCTCTTCTTCTGTGGTAAAATCACGGTTCCCTTCGGATTCAACGAGAGTGAGCAAGGCTTGAGCCTGATCAGCCGCCCGAGCACTCGCCGCTAGCAGATCGTTCAGATTTCGGACAGCCGATGCCATATTAGACTCCTTGTTTCTGACGGAGAAGAGCAAGACGCCGTGCAGACATCTTGACACGAGAAGAACTCTCAGACGTTATCGACCGAATACGCTGCAATGGTCTATGATTCGGACGCTGTGCCTGCTCAAGTGCCTGTTCAAAAGACATGACTTCATCAAGTAATCCTAACGTTTTTGCCTGAGTAGCGCTATGAACTTTCCCATCACTCACGTGTTCCATTTGCCATGGTGTGAGTGATCGACCACGAAGGACAGCAGCATGAAAATGGCTCTGAGAACTTTCGACACGGTCTCGTATATAGGCAAGCTGATCGTCTGAAAGAGCCGCGCCAGTGGCGCCAGTCCCTTTAAATGCTCCAGTTGAGATCACATGGACGCGAATCCCCAGACGATTGAGACGGGCACTACTATCTTCTACGATAGCTAACGTTCCTATAGAGCCAACCTCTGCTGAGGCATTCGCGGTAATGGTCATCGTCTGACTGGCAACCCAATAGGCAGCACTCGCGCCAAGGTCTTCAATATGGGCAAGAACATCTTTTCCACTCTCCCGAGCCTTCCAGACCTCATCGGCAAGTTCTTGTGTGCCGGCAACATGTCCCCCAGGTGAGTCGATATGGAGCATAATGGTCCGCACATCAGGATCGTCTACCGCTTCACGAATCATTCGTCGTGTCTTTACCGTTCCCACACCGCCAAACTTTGGTTCAGCTTTCATCATAGGGCCATGAATGGGAATAATTGCTGTATTCCCATGAAGATCGTAGGGCCGTGTTTCTCGACTGGCACTCGTGACACGCATATCTTCGCCAGTGTCACGTTGTGCAAGATGCCAGACACCAGCCTGAATACTTGCGACAGCCTGAGTGAACAAGAGTGACTCTATTGCCCATACACCAAGATAGTTGTTCCAACAGCTTTCCACGTCGCCATACTGATTGATAGGAATCATGCGTGATGCGCTCCATGGGTATTGCTCTTCTCTGCGCCCAGCGCAGCCGCTGCCTCCATGTCCTCCAGGCTCATCACGTCACCCATGTTGTCTACGGTCAACTGGGTTGCTGGCGTGCTTTCGCTGTGCTCCATGGGCAGCAGCTCATCCATTAACTCCACAAGAATCTGCATGGACTCAAGGTTGAGCTGAGCATTCCCCAGCGCAGCATCAAATTCACGCTCGCGTAGGGCACGCTTTGCGACATAGCCTTTCTGCCGACGCAGAACAGTCGCTTTGACCTTCCAGGCAAAAGCCTGGGCAAAGTAGGAGTCAATCTGCTCCTGAAGAACCTGACGTTTGACCTCAGGCTCCATGGTATCAAAGTCCTCGAAAAACTCAAGTGTATCCATGTGGTCTTCTCTTTCGCTTCTTTCGCTTCTTTCGCTTCTTACGCAAGAAACCCAAGGGCTTGTAATTTAGTTTGTATCTCAGCAACACGTGTCTGGAGATTGGCAATAACGAGCAGGACAGTATTCCCCTCATCAGACGTCACAAATCCAAAGGGCGTTGTCTGTGTGAGAGCCTGAATGGCAAAATCGTTTGTTCCAGGGGCTGTGTGCGTAATGGTCGTAGACTGTACTGTCAGTGCCGTTTGCTGCACAACAGGCGCAGCATTGAAAAACCCAAGCTTCTGTGTTGTGGCTGTCCCAATCTTTGTTCCAGTTGTGGCGTTGACTACTATATCTGCGGCATCAGCCATGATGATCGAGGTGGTAAACGTTGGTGAGGTGCCAAAGACATTTAATCCTGTACCTGTTTCGTCTGTGATTGCTGCTAGGAGGTTGGCACTTGAAGGCGTAGCAAGAAACGTGGCAACTCCTGTACCAAGAGCAGTGATACCTGTTCCACCGTTTGCCACAGGAAGAGTTCCACTCACATCAGCAGTAAGAGAGACAGCACTAAAGGTTGGCGCGCCAGAGGCATCCCCATGGAGAACAGTCGTCGTGGTTCCCAAGGAGGACATGGGCGTAGGCGTTGCGCCGGCCCCACCGCCAAGCAGGAGCGCATTGGTCGTCAACAGAACGGAGCTCGCCAGGGTCCCAGCTGCGGTATAGCCGAGGACCCCACCAGAGGTGCCTGACGCAAGGCCTGTTCCACCTCGAGCCACTGCAAGGGTTCCTGACGCTATATCAGACGCCTGGAGCGTATCCCACACTGGTGCTGCCGAGAGTGTCCCGTCGCCAGTCTGGCGGAGGAGATTCCGCGTCGTGGTGGTATTGCCAGCGAGTTTCTGCCAACTGTCAACATCATTGCCATAGAGAAGATCACCCAGGACCGGTGCAGCAACGACCGTATTTCGACCTTCCCCTGCAACATCGAGCAGTGTATGCGACATCAGTTTTCTTCCTCTTCCTCAGGTACAGGGATTGGAGGTTTCTGGCCGTTACGATTGCCATTCCGTTCTGGAATCGCTGGAACAAGTGGCTGTTGCGATGGGGCTTGCGCCGGACTCTGACCTGGTAATTGTTGTGGTTGACGAACAACCATCTGATTAATAGGCACAAGATTATTGGCCATGATAAAGTACTGATCACCTTCTGGCCCGATGGGATTCGTATTTTCCATCTCTCGAATTTCATTAGGGCTAATCACTGCAAGACCAAACATTGTACGGTAGTAGCTCGACCTCGATTTGGCATCTGTACGTAGCAGTGCAGTATAGAGATGCTCGGCAAAGTGTTCTGGATCATTTCGAAAGAGCTTACGCTTGATCTGCTGTTCCCACCTGACAAACCAGGGCATGAGCGTATCAGAAAGATAGTCAAGTGATTGATGTTCAATATTGTTATAGCTTGCATCAGCCATATCCTGAATTTTATGCAGAGGCATACGAAACCATCGGGCGACATCACGAACCTGATGCGTACGTGTCTCCAAGAATTGTGCATCATTCGGTGGTAAACCGATCCGTGTATACTTCATTCCTTCTTCAAGAATGCCAGGAGTCCCAGCTTTTGTAGGACCGCCATATATCTCTTTAAAGGATTCACGAATATGAGCTAGTGCAGTATCACTTACTATTCCAGGATGTTCAAGTATGGCACCAAGATGCGCACCATTGCCAAAAAATGATGCACCAAACTGTTGAGCAGCAAGAGACAACCCAAGACTTTCTCTTGCCATGTTCAAAACAGAATAGCCATAGAGTCCTTCTGATCCCAGGCCACGAATATGCAGAACATTCTCACTGCGGAGTCGTACCATGACCGCACGCTGTGCTCCGGCAATCATCTCAGACCCAATAATATCATAGACAATATTGCTATTGTCGTCGCGTCGAATAATCACGCGACTAGGATGAAAAATATGAAGCGCTACTGCCTCACCTCTTCGTCCACGCTCAATTTCTGCATAGCCATTGCCCCAGGTCAGTGCATGAGCTTGTAGAGTTTCCCGAAAGGTGAGTGACTCCATCTCATCGTTGGGAAGATCATGAAGGAGGCTGTACAGCGGATGATCGTAGGCCCGTTCTTTTCCACGTGGCTGAAGGCGTTTGTAGGTAATGAGTGGGACCTTACCTACGTCTTCACTGATAGCGCGTACGCAGGCGTAGTAGGCCGAAAGGCCCATAGCCGAGGTATGGCTGACTGACGTGCCGGCGAGTGTCGATCCTCCGCGGGCCCAATCTGTTAGCCATGCGCTAGGATGGCGTAAGTCACTCAGAGCGTCTGCGCGAATATCTACAGGCGTGTAGAGACCACCTTTGGTCGTTTCATAGCCTGGAAGAGGGGCAAGCTGCTCTGTCATATATTCTTACTCTGATTTGTGAAGTTTCTTTTCCTTATCTTTCAGTTCTTCTATCTTTTTATCGCTTTCGTCTTCGTCTATTTCTCCCACGTCAATATCGTGCTGTAACTGTTCCTCAGCATCTGCCCACGCAGCGTCAGTTCCTGATTCTAATGCCTCACGTAACTTCTCAGCAAGTCCTATATTTCCCGATTGCTCGGCCCTGTCAATCCAGTCTTGGACATTTTTTTCATTCACTGGCGATTCGGATTCTTCCTCGTTCCGTTCTCTCGCATCGTCAGCAGCATCTTCTAGACGATTTTGACGAAGAGCCTCTCGCTGTTCTTTCTTCTCAGCCTCTGTTAGCTCAGACCATTCTTCTTCTGTGATACCAGATGCTTCGAGTATAGCTTCATCATCAAGTTTATCTATTTTTGCATTGATCTCATCGACAAGTTTATTTGCTTCTGCATCGCGTTTAGCTTGTGCTGCGGCTTCTTCAGCAAGGTCTTTGATAAGCTGATCAATCTCATCAGCAAGTTTGTGTGCCTCAGCCGTTCTCTTTTCCTGTGCTTGACGTTCGCTTTCTAGACGAGCTATTTCTGTCTCAACCTCATCGATTTCTTGCTGAAGTTTCTCGCGAGCTTCTGCCTTCGCTTTTTTCATGGCTTCTTTGAGCTTACGGGCTTCCTCATGTGCTCGTCTTCGCTCTTCGACTGCACTACCACCGCCCGGCCCACTCCCCCCGACAAGCCCTGGGCGTCCAGCATGATCGAAATAGCCTGAGCCAGGTCCGCCCATGATATACCTCTAAAGCAGATGTCCTCTTGCCATTCTCATCGCTCTTGTAATCCTACGTCGCAATACCTAACCCTGTCAATCCTCCCAGGGGGGCTTCTTTCCCTGACTTCTCAGCCTTTCGAATGAGAGTATGAGCTACCATTAGCCGTGGGCATGAGTCTGGCCGGCTCATGGTACTTACGTATGAGTTGTGATGACTCTCGCCCTGCCCTCATAACTCATATATGAATGCTTCCAGCGTCGCCCCATCTAGACCCGCAACAGCCCCCGAGTCTCATAGATGCTCCCATGGGACTGACCTTCTGGCTGGACGATCGCGCGTCCTATGGCCATGACAAGCGCCACACAGCCATCGATCTTCTCGCTACTCTTGCGCTTCGACGGCTTGATGTTCCCGCTCGCGTCTTCTTCAATCATCACGTTGGCCATGTTCCATCGCAGGACGGGATTCCCATTCTGGCGAAGTTCTCTGCTGCGAATGAGTCGTTCTAACTCCTTGGTAGGGGCCGAGATCGTCCCAAAGCCCTGGCCAAAAGGCACAATGGTAAACCCATCGCCGATCAGTTGGGTCTGGAGTTGCGAGCTGTTCCACCGGTCAATGGCAATCTCGCGGATGTCGAACTGCTCAGCCAGGAGATTGATGTCGCGCCGTATCACATCGTAGTCAGTGACATCCCCGTCTGTCGCCGTGATGTAGCCCTGCTCGATCCAGGCAGGATAGGGAACCCGGGCCCGTTGGAAACGCAGGTCTGCAGTCTCGGCCGGTACCCAAAAGTACGAGAGAACGGATTTACTTACAGGAAAATATAACTCAAGCGCGCAGAGGTCAGACACACTGGCCAGATCAAGCCCGACAAAGCAGACCTCTGATGCCAGGTCTTCTGCGGTCACCTCAGGACTGTAACAGTCGTCCCACGTGGCGATGTCAATCCAGGCCACATCCTGCGACGTCCGCATGTTCAGGTGGAGCCGCTTGAAGGTGTTCTGATAGCTTGGCGTTTCAATGGCGCGTTGACATTCGTGCTTGAGATAGTCGAGCGAGACACTTTTGCCAAGGTTGGGGTTCGCCATCGCCCAGACTTTTGGGTCTGTAAAGTCCGCATCGGCTGGGGCTTCATAGATGACCGGGAGAAAGGCCGGATCGTCAATCACCCCATCGCGAACCTTGCAGGCATAGTCGTATTTTTCATTACAGATACTCGGACGCTCGAAGTCGCTGGTCGTGATGTAGATGACCAGGGGTTGACGCCGCGATGCCGTTCCCGTAATGAGAATGTCGGTCAGCTCGCGGTTGGGTTGCGCATGCAGCTCGTCAATGATCACCAGGTTGGAGTTGAAGCCGTGCTTGGTCTCGCTATCGGCGCTGAGGACACGGTAGCTGGAGTTCGTTGCCTCAATGACAATCGACTTCGTCGCGCTATAAATCTTGCATCTCGTGCTGAGTTCGGGCTCAGCAAGCACCATCCCCTTGGCGTGACGGTAGACCAGGGCCGCCTGGTCCTTGTCTGCGGCCGCCGAGTAGACCTGCAGGCCCTGCTCTGGATCGCAGAACATGGTGTAGAGGACCACGCCGGCCATGAGTGGCGTGTTATGCGTTGGCAGCATCGTTTTGCCGCAGAGGTAGAGTCCTGAAGGAGAGCTGACCGTGAGACAGCGCATCGGTTCTGGAACAATGGGCATCACAGCAATAATCTGCACGGTGGATGCTCTGGTCAGTGTCGGTTTGAGCCGTGCCAATTTCCGTGGGAGACGAAAGATAGGTTGGTCAGTAAAGAACGTGAGACGACATGACGGCTTCCCATGAGACTGCGCCTTCCAGGACTGGCGATATTTGATCCCCATGGTGGAGAGGAGTTCTCCCACATCGGCAATGAGTTGAGGGTTCGAGTTCGCAAAAACACATTCGCCTGCTTTGGAGATGGACCCATCGGTGTCCATAAGTCCCTGGAGTAGCGTTAACCGTTGTGCGTATGATGTCCTGAGATAGGAAGCAGGAATGTGTTTGTTATGAAAAAGTGGTCGCAGGAGAGGACTTCTTCCCAGGAGGGTATAGCGTGGCGTGCGGTCCGTTGTCGTGTTGTGTGAGTATGCCCCTATCTGCGACAACAAGAAGGGGGCATCTTCCTCACCAATGGTGATGCGTGCGCAGTCCGAATCTCCATCTCCAAGCCAGACACCAAGAATATACGGGTCGAGTGGCAGTGAAACGAATGGTAAATCTAAGGGGAGTGTGAGGAAGACGCTATGATTATGATCGTGTCGAGAGCCATACGTTTGTGTCTTGAATAGTTCTCTGGTCGTCCGTAGCCGTGTCCGTGGGGACATTGGGTTTCCATGTCGATTTCCCCCTGGTTTGCCTCCTGGTTGGTCCACACAGGCGGTGGTGAGCCAGAGATGCTCGGCACAGGCCTTAATCTGTTCGCCATTGGAAAAGCGCACGAGGTAGGATTCTGGTGCAGGGTCAATAGGATGCACGCCTAGAACCGTACATGGGTGTCCTTGCTCATCAAAGAGACGATCTCCTTCCTGGACTGTGCCTATCGTTGTCCATCCTTCCGGCGTCGGTAGTGGCGTCTCCAGGCTCAGCATTTTATTGTTCTTGCGGGGGACGAAGATAAAGGCTTCCCGGTACCGGCGTGTCCCATCCGGCCGTTTCCATCCATATATGTTGGCGAGAATGGCCTGCTCCCAGGGCTCAAGAACGAACGGCTGCCCTGCCACCGTTCCCTCGATAAACGTGAGGCACGTGGGAAAGAAGTCGAGAATGTCCTCAGCCGAGACGACATCGAATGTACATGATCCAGCCGTTCCCACGGCATCATACCCTGGAATTCTCCCGAGGAGCTTCTGCCAC
>ERZ1292644.739-Hain-H14-01um-R2-739-length-19613-cov-9_pt1 | contig 19613 bp, 23 predicted proteins | sample MGYA00564402_ERZ1292644 | MGnify/ENA primary metagenome ERZ1292644 (study PRJEB36523, sample SAMEA6512644) | groundwater metagenome | collected 2019-01-09 | study: AquaDiva: Metagenomics assemblies of 32 groundwater samples
TGTACTACTTGTTCATAAGGTCTGGTCCAAAGAATTCGGTTAGGGTCTGTTCTAACTGTAGCAATAGTTCCGCTGGAGTCGGTCCCGTTGAGCATCATATCTAACTCGCCAGTACTGCGGACTTTAAAAGCAGTTAACGTTCCGCCGGCTTTGCCATAATTGGAAGATATCGGACTACCGTCAGTCTCGGCTTTTTCACGAATCTGTGTAGTTCCAGAATGGTACAAAACACTCTGAAATCTCAATGTCCCATCGGACTCAATAAGTATTGGTATTCCTACTCCTGATTCGCTCGTGATAGATGTAGAGCCAAACAACGTCATCCTGCCGCTAAACGGCTTATCTTGTGTCTTAAGCGCCACTTGCAGTTTCCTTAAGGTCTATTCTGATATCGTCAATCTGCCAAGGAGAGATTGGGCCTAGCCCATTCATGAAAGTACTTGTAGTATCCGGGCCTATTTCCATTTTGTATCTCACTTGACTTGCATGCGAAGGAGTTAGATCTAGATAAACATATTGTTTTTCATCCAAGTCAAAATCCGTATCGGTTCCAATTGTATATTCTTGTTCAGTGTTAAAATTCTTACCGCCATCTACACTAGAAGACACGACCATTCTTAACTTTATAGCTTTTAAAGTAAGCGCCATATGGAGTCTATAGCTAGCTATTTGAATATCATTAGGTCTTACTAAATCTCCGGTTTCCAAAGTAACTGTGAATGCTTTTAAATAATCTCCATTAGCACCATATGGAGTATCAACGGTTCCTGAGCCTTTTAAAACGTCCACAGCGGTATTGTATCTAGCTTCATAGGGAAGTAAATATTGACTTCCTAGAATCATGGATCTTATTCCACGTAATGGCCGGGCTCCGACGGAAGATGAAATAGCCGTAGGAGTAATATTCCATTGGCCTGCGGCGGAAATATAAAAAGGAAATTCAGCACGAGTCCAAGATAATGAATTGATGTCTAATACCCAAGCAGCCCTAGGCATTAGATCTTGGCAATTCTCAGCAATAAATAGCCAATAAGTCCCGCTTACGGGGTCAACTTCCGCAAAAGCAAAGGGTAAAACAAGCTGATTTGCGTCTTCGCGGAGTTTCTTAGCAATAGGATTGCCTACAGGAACAACTTGCCCTCCGTCGAAAAGAAAGACATTAACGCCACCTTTGCTGGGGTTTTCTCCTAAGAATATAATTGCTGATGAACCGTCTTTTAAAACAACCCGTTTCGCGGTCATCTTGGCTATACAGCCTGTTTCAGGATCGATTACATCTCGTCTATACGGAAATGCAGCTTGGCCGGTTTTTATTAGATTATAAATTCCTTCTTCCTTTAGCCCTGCAAGTACATCTTCGTTTAACGGGATAAGCTTTACTACTCCTCCGGGAGTGTCTAAAAGATCAAAATCACCGGCACTTACATGATTATGTGTCGATCCGTCATTGAACTTAGAATAAGCAATCCGCTCTGGAGTAATTGTAGTGTTATCCTTAACCCATCCATATAGAATTCTATTCCCATGGGCCGCGACTGTTCGGCCAGTTAACAGGTTCCCTGCAGCGCCATTAGCGGTTAAAGATGTATAAACATTCCCTGCTGTGGGGTAAGTCCTAGTGGCATCTTTACCATTGACCAAATAAACCTGACCATAAAGCACCGCATTGTCTACAGGGATATTTGGCGGATGAGTAAACCCCACGGAATTAGTAACATTTGTAAAACCAACCCCAGCAGGCCCATCTCCGCTTAATCTAATATGCGCGGGCTGATAGCTCAAAAGCCTTGTGTAATCAGGAAGTCCTGTTCCCGAGACACTAGATGTAAAACCGCAAATATCAATTGCTAAATAATCTACATGTACCTCAGCCGCTCCGGAAGAAATTCCTTCTAATCCTGCCCCAACATGCGAAAGTACTGTCCCAGATCCAGTCCCAATTCCTCCTTGGATAAAAAATTCTCCAGCATTAAAATCAGCTTGTGTCCAGGCCCCTCCACCAGGATTTGTTGTCATGCTAGATTCAATAGCCATACCAGTACTTCCAATTTTACCAGTAACCGTAGTTACAAGAGTTTCTGTTCCTCCCGCTGATCTCCAATATAAAGAAAAAGATGGAGTTACTGATTCAGGTTTTGAAAAATAAGCGCCGAACTTTACCCTTGCAACACTACTAAAAGTAACGGCATTAGAAGTAAAGCCAAAAGATTGCTTATTACCATTCCCACTACCAGAAGATGCCGGAACCATATAATGTAATGTTCCATCTGGAATAAGATTTTGTATAAGATCAAAATAATCATCTACATCGCCAAAAGCTGCAGTTCCGCTGTCACTAGCATCTTTCCATTGCGAATAAGTCCCATTAGCGTCTGGAGCTACAACTTCAGCTTCAAAAAGCTGCGTAGAATCTAGTTCTACTTGAATAGTAGTAGTATCAAAATTACCATCAGCAAATTGTGTACAAGCAAGACTGGGATAATCATCTGGATATCCAGCTAAAGGAAACGCAAATTCTACCCAAGGATCTGATTCTGCTCCTACTCCCGCAACGGTTAAAGTTCCTAAAGATGCGCTATTGTTAATAAAAAACTCTAACGTTCCATAAGTATTAGGTTCATCTACTTTAGCTCTGCCGCGAAGGATAGCCCCGTAAATTCCGTCCCATGCGGTCCCCATTGCCGCAAAACCAACAGAAATCTTTGCTCCAGTAGTAGCAGTATGGATAGTTGTAATGCTATCTGGAACGACATCATCAATATCAGCAAATGTTCCTGTCCATCCAGCAACAATCGTTGTATTTGCATCTGGTCTGACAGTTTCAGTTCCTACTGTAAAACTCTCTCTTCCGGTAACCGTACTACCGGGATTTCTTACTTGCCCAATATAAACAATACTCTTGAGTTCCAATGCCAAGGTATCTAATTCATCAGCGCCTGCGTCATACAACGGTCCGAAGCCGGGCCTTGGCACAAGACTACCTTCTTTAAACATAGCATTAGTAAGTTTTGTCCAGACGACTTCATTTGAAGGTCTGTCAAATCTAACGCCTTCTTTGTCTAACGGAGCAAGTTTAATAATCGCCATAGTTTAGGTTATGGACTAATCTAATAGACGCTTCTGGTGCTTCGTCTTCGATATTCTCTGGCTTGTCGTAAGAACCTATGGATTTATCATAAGCCGAGAACTTCAAACTAGCATTTGCTGTGTCTAGTAAGTCTGTAAATGTCATAGCTGCAGCAAGTAACTCACATGGTCTAATCCATTCATCGCTTAGCGGAAAAGCTGTAGCTCCAGATATCGAAGCGGGAAGTTTTAAATACGTCATCTTAATAGATCTAACCGTTGAGTCAGGAATCTTACTGTAAAGAATCAAACTAGTTCCCTGTCGTGTCCACCTATTTGGTCTCCCCAATGCAGAAGAATTCGTAGTATCTTGGAGTTGTCTATTGAAATCCCGCATTCCCCCACGTTTAATTTCAATATCATCCGTAGTATTTCGGACCATAAGTACGGCTAAGAAGTCTGTGATATTGATGGCTAATCCGCTGCCAATAGCATACGCTGCTACTCCTGAAGTATTAAAACTGACAGTTGTCCATGCTTCCTGGGGTCTCGTTTGCAAAATTACTTGCTTGATTGCATGATTGATATTATTAGTAATATTGTCATCAATTCCATTTTTGTTGCCACACATGTATTTAATATTACTAAGCATGGCATTATGTGTGGTACTCATTATCTATCCCATTCCTCTGTATCGTCTTCACTGTCGTTGAAGAGTAAATGTTGCAAGCTATCCGCAGGACGCTCTTGCCTAAAGTGCTCATCTCGCTCATCCACGCCCATACGCAAGCCCTTCTTCGGGTGGCCTTCTCGTAATTCAATAAAAGTCCGTGAACGCGTATAGCTAAACCCTGTCAATTCTGAATCAAACCAGCGTTCTTTGTTATCATAATGCGCTGCATGTCTGTAAACATGAGGCTCAAAACCCCCATCTCCGAAAGTTCCTGTCAGAACAAAACTACCACCAGTGCCTTTGTTTTCCTGAAAGCAGTTAGAAAAGAAAATTTCTGCTACAGAGCCATTAACTCCAGGAGATACTCCATAGCCTACAGGCTTTCTTCCTGCGTTTGGCCCAACGTTCTGCCAGAATAAATCACCACTTGCGGTCCTACCGTCATCTGAAATAAACAATTCTAGATTATCTGCATCTGAAATATCTACTACTTCGCCAGCTTTAAACATCAAGTCATAAAGCGCCCCGCCATAGTAACTAGCCCCACCGAAACTAGAGCCTATATTCCATTCAGTGCAGCCTTCGAAATCAATCGTTCCATCTGTTGCTGCAGTAGTTTCACTTAACGTAGGCGCGACTGCATCAATTCGCCAAATAACTTCAGGAACAGACAAATCTATCTTAACAAGCACATGATGCCAAAGAGAATCTTCCCAATCTCCTTCGGTAGTTGTAGCGTTGTAAAGCGCGGTTCCTGAAGAATTTCTTAGAATTAACGCTAAATCCCCATCAGTAGATGAAGATTGCATCGAGATCCTATGTGTAGTACTTGGCCCACCAGTGAAAATCATGTTACCTTCGCCGTTAGCAATTTTAAACCAAAATGCTAACGTGGCTTTTTTGGAACTTGTGGCTCCTATAAGTTTAGAAGCTCTAGTTATCCTATTGGTTGAGCCGTCAAAATCCGGTGCAGCCATTACTCACCGTGAAATACGTATAGTTTTGCGCCAGTTGGTAGTGTCTCTACATAAAAACCATCTACTCTTGCATTAATAGGCCACCAGAGAGTATCATTTGCTGGAGTAGCATCTGCAAACAGAACTTCATATCTCTTATGCTGATCAGGCTTGTTTTCCTCAGTAGGGTCCGCAGTTCCTACAACTTTACGAGAATAGACCAATACATCTCCACCTGTCCCGCCAGTAGTAATCTTTACCTGACTGATATAGATGGGTGTATTAAAATTAGGTTTATTCGCTGCACTAATACTAGGTTCTGTCCCCTCGGGCTCGTAGACACTGATCTCTGCATCCAAACTAGGCCCGAAACCTTCACATTGCCCTACCGCGTCAAAAACCCACGGATTTGCGCTTACGTCCTTTGCCATTTAAATCCTTTCTAAAAGTGAGGGGAGTTAGTTACCCTCTCCCCACCACACAAAAACTTTAATTGACTAGATCGTTAATCCCATCAAGACCACGTTCTGTCAGAAGTCCAGATTCCCATTCATGAATAATCACTACAGGGTCTGCCGCCGTAGCATCAACTACTACTGCGATATAAGGCATTAGATCATCGCCTGAGTCAAACTGGAAGCTTGAAACATCTACAGTAGGAGCAACACCGTTAATAAGGAACTTAACAAATCCCGACTCGCTTACGCGAACTTCGAAAGTTATTGTCCCCGCGTTAGCAACATCTTGAGTTGTGTCAGTTGTCGAAGCAGTACCTTGGTTAAGAGCCGTTACGATATTGACCTGACCGTTAGCAATGTTCAAACATGCAAAGTCTGGGTTAGTAGCTGTAGAAGTAACTGCGCTGGTATCGAAAGCAACAATCTTTCTAACACCAACAGCAATTTCATCTGCATTAGCTACAGTTGTAACTTCAAGCTTTACACGAATGAAAAACCCATCAGTCCGCGATTCGAACTTTCCAGGTCCGGCAGTTTTAAGCGTTCCACCCCCGGCGCTTGTGCACCAAGGAAGTGAAAGGAAAAGACCGTCATTATCAGCCGCATCAAGAACGAGCTTAAGCCCGCCCCCTGCAGCATCAAGAACCTGAGGAGCAGTACCAGCGAAAGCTTGCTCAACGAAGTACATGAATTGCTGATTGCCGTAGAGGAAGGTATTAATACCCGCGTCTGTAACAACTGCAGCAGTTCCGTCTACTTCCTGAATAGCCCCGGGAACTCCCTGATCGAACTTTACATAGACATACCGATTTTGCTCAGCACGTCGTAAAGATGGCCCTAAAGCGGCAGAAACAGCAGAAAAACTTGTAATTGCCATTTATACCTCCTTAGAAACCTTTAGAACCATAAACATTCCACCAGAGACCGTAAGACGAAATCAGTCTTGCCCGGCCCTTAGCTTGAAGGTTCCCAGTCGCGAAATCGAGATTGGTCTCAAACTGTGGGTGAATACGAATGAAGAGGTTAAGATCATGTGGCTTGCCAACGATGTACCATTGGTTAGCTGTGGTGAAATACCTCGAAGCAATGAACTTTGAAATACCATTAGAATCCGGACCACGCTTGACCCAGTTATCTTCGTTATTCGCGGTATCATACCTCATGGCATTCTGAAACAGCTTAGCTGCTAGAAACTGATCACCAGTTGCTACAATTGCCATTGAAGGAGAGAACATCGCAGGAAGCCCCTTTTCGCCTTTCCAATCATGAAAAGCCTTTACAGCATTCTCAATCGTGGTCTGGCCAAGAGTTGCATCCGTTGAAGGTCTATTAGCCTGAGCGCTCACGCCAACGCCGAGCATTGTGTGTGCAGTTGAAAGCAGTGAAAGAGTATCAAAACCCTTTTCGCGTGCAGTAGAAGTAGAAGTGGAGTTGTTTAGAATCCGATAGCTTTGAACCTCGAAAAGATTCCTAAACGACTTTCTCAATGCTTCAGTCATTCGGACCATAATCCCGTGCTGATCATCTTCACGCATACGCTGTGTGATAACATAACCATGAGAATACTCAAGAGGTTCATACCTCTTTGTGGTCCCATAACCGGCATCTTCGAAAGTAGGTGTGCTACCTTCTGTGTGCTGAGAAACTACACCGAATTCGGCCATCCGAAGATCATCCTCGAACGGTCTAGAAGTCTCAACAGTGTTAATCCACTGTGAATACTCAGCGGGAGTATTCTTTAAATAATCAAACCATACCTTCCGCAGAGGAGTATCAAGTAGCTCCGGGAAGTCACTAGTACGCATTACCATATTTTAATTCCTTCCTTTATTAAGCTATTTGACCATCAGCAGCTGCTGAAGGAGCAACACGGTTACGGAAAGCATCTGAAGCAAATTGAATCAGCACCCGATCTCCAGCCGAAAAAGTTGCGGTTAGCCCGCCACGTTTTTCAACATCTGGACCGTAGAGTCCTACAATTTGAGCAAAATCATCATCGCCAGTATTGGCGACATATTCCGTCCCGGCTCCGCCTGTGGTTGAAAGTTTGACAATCCCCACCCCGAGCCCAAGATGTGTGCCTGCGGAAGGAGCGACCATAGTATCTGCGTCACTCGCTAGCGAAACGGCAAAAACATCTCCAGGCTGTGGGATTAGAACATCCTGATTATCACCATCTGTCCCTGAAGCATCTTCATAGGCAATTCCAAATGCAGAGTCGTCGGTAGGAATACCCGCTCCACGGGGAACCTCTACGACACCAACATCTGAAACGTCCCATATAAGAAGAGCGCCCTTTTTATACGTCTGGCTAGTACCCTCTGGAAGAGTAACGACATTAGCTGGCGTACCGCGCTCATTTCTGACCCAAATTAGGGTCTGTCTAGTTGCGGCCATTTACAAAAATCCTTTAGTTATAAATCAGCACGCCATCGACTTCTTTAAAAGTCCTAATACCGCGCCGATAACCCTCATTGTGGATTTCCCCTTCGGCGATACCTTCCATACGGTCGTTAAATTCTGCAACTTCCTGACCAATGGCCTCGTACTGCCTCATAGGAATCCACATTAACAACATGTCACCGTTTCTTACATGATTGTCAAAAGTTTTTTCATAAATACCAGTCCCAGAGAAACCTCCATCAGCTAATCCGCTGCCAGCTCCTCCGTTGTATCCGCAAAACTTATAACTTTGTATTCTAAACTGCGTGATCTTATCAGTATGAACCCAGCAATAATGATAATCGTTAGGCAATCCCACCTGCCTACTACGCCCAAGGTTCTCATCGTATGCACGCTTGGGAACCATTTGGATGTCAAGAACACGCGTACCAGGGATGTAATCATCCTGTGCGTCTTCGAGATTATCATGGCTGGATGCTCCTGTTTTTGCATCATCTATAGAAACTGGCGAAACCAGTGCAGTTTGTGATGCCTGTGCAGAAGCCTGGGATAGAATTTCTTCTACTGCTTTTCTTGCCTGTTCTTGGGTAGAAACGGATGGAAGAGCAACAGGTAGTTCTTCCTTGACCTTTGCGGGCCTACCGCGTTTCTTTGCAACTTTCACTTCATTAGTAGCTGACATTTGGTTTAGCTCCTCTATGTTGAATATCGGTAGAAATCTTCTTTGGGAATTTCTTACCGGTACGAATTTCTAGCCATTCCTCAGGGGTCATTGCATACTGAGGTGATTTAGCATTATGTGACGCGAGCATGAAAGCTTCGTCTTCAGGAAGTTGATTTCCTTCCTTGCGAGGAGGTTCGGGCATTGTAGAATATCCAATTGGCATCTCTACTACCCGCTCACGTTGTTGATTTGGAAGAGCAACTTTATCCTTATGCAGCCTTTCGAGTTCTTCAATATTCTGTCCAACGAGTTCGTTATAAATTCTTCGAACACTTCCGTCTTTAAACGCCTCTTCGGGGTTCTTACGAAAGTAATCTTCTACATGAGGAACCAACCATTCTCCAAAGCGTTCTTTACTTATTGCGCCCATTTCGGACTTGAAGCTGTTTTTGGCCAAGTTACCAATAACAGAATTAGCTCGTTCTTGATAGTCTGCTCTTGCAGCCCGCTCCAGACGAATTTGCTCTTGGAGCTTAGCAATAGCCCATGCAGGATCTGTTAAGATCTGTTCGTCAGTTAGCCCAAGAGTCTCTTGTGCACTAATTGCCTCTTGAGGAGGTGGAGTAGACCTACCTCGTGCAAAGCTCTCCTGAACAAATCTCTCCATAGTCTCAGCCTTAGCCTGCGCCCTAGCCGCTTCAATTTCAGCCGCTTGCTTAGCAGCTACCGCTTGAGCTTCACGCTCTCGTGACTGCTCTTCAGGCGTAGGCCCCGAAGGTGTCACAGGACTAGGTGCTGCAGCTGGTCCTTTTTCCCATTCTTTAATCTCTGACATATATCCCCTTACTGTTCCATTAGCTCAGAAGTATCTTCGAGCCTTGGAAGTAAATCGGCTCCAAGAAAGTCACCCTTATTGGGCTCTTTCGAACCGTTCTCTAGTTTGTTTAAATACTCTAACATTTCAATGAACGCGCTCTCGTTACCCGCTAGGACTAATAAGGCTTCCGTTTGCCCTTGCGCCGCCCGCTCCCGGACGAGCTTCAGCCTCATTTGGCTGAGCTGGTTCAGACGGGTTTGCAAGAATTCCTTGAGCTTGCTGAGCAGGGCTAGAAGATCCTTGTGATGCCCCAGCGGTTGCATTTGCATTTGCATCTATAGTTTGTACCTGTGATACTAATTTAATTAATGAATCAGGATTGAAATCCTTTTGGTTTTTAACATCAAAAGTATCTAGAACCCTGGACATGGAACGCTCGTAGCCTTTTAACATCAGAGCTAGCATGTCTAAGAATGCTGGGTCCATGTTCTGTGCGCCACCAACAAATGAAGCCATTTGGATTAGGCGCTGGTAATATTGGTCGATCTGAGCAAATAGAGCCAGACCTTCTTGACGTTGAGCTTGGCGGTTCAAGGCTGAAGAACTTACTTCGGCCCGGAAGGTCAGAAATTCTAATACATCTTGTGGACTCGCGGCTCCCCATGCTGTGACAAATTTCGGCACATCTTCTGTTTCTATTGCCGCCATGTTGGCCATTGCGTTCATATCGCCGTTTTGGAAATACAACATCAGAACTTGTTTCCAGATTTCTAACATGGAATCCCGCATGTTTTGAATTGTGCGGTCTACCCTCTTATTAGCCTCTTCAAGTAAAGATAGAGTAGTTGTGGCAGGAGTACGACTCTTTGCTTCTTTCCCAAGATTAACATCTGTGATAGAGGTGATAAACTGGCCCCACCTCTCAATAGTTCCGATATCAGTGATCTGTGTAGTGGGCCTTCCAGTGCCAAGATCAATTGGGATGAAATCGTCTGTTGGGTTATCAGTGAATATAACCCTTCCCGGATAAGCACGCATGTTTTCTTCAATAGGACTTCCTTTTCGCGCAATGAACATCTTGGTGTTTTGAACTTTATTGTTGTCCAGGTGGTCACGAATTGTCGTGTTTAGAATCTTCTGGAGGTTTTTAAGTAGCTCTGGTACTCCTTTGCTATAAGCAGAACCAAGCCTACGGCTATAGCTAAACCTAACCAGTGGCCGCTTTCGATGCAAATAATTAGCATAACGGGCACGAACACAACGACCATGTTCTTTAGGAATTTCATAAATTACCTCTTTTGGCAGTCCAGTACCCCCAATATCTACCCGTGCAAAGCAAGTGACCATTCGTAACGCATTCGGCCCGGAATCGTCGCTAATGCCCACGCGCTTCTGGACTTCTTTCTCGAAAACATCCTTAGGATAAAACCCTCCACCGTATTCCGTAAAATATCCGCGATTCGATTCTTTCTTTTCTTTACCATTCTTTTCTCCTAAAAGCGTACGTAGAAATTCAGCGTCTTCTTTTTCATAATACCCGGCCGCTTCTCGCTGATTGATCATCGCAGCATCAAGATTCCAGCCAATTCCAACCCGTCTTGCTTGCTGAATATCGAAATCTGTCCATTCCATATAGACATCTTTAGGATGAAGGACTTTCGGTCTTGGCCCATCCCAGATAGTTCGTGGCTCTACGACTTTCTTTTTAGAATCAAGATCATAATAAACATCTGCTGTTTGTTCAATTTCCCACGGAATATAAACAAACGCATCGCCATAGATGGTCATCATTAAAGTGACTTCATGCCATAGGTTAGTGAGATTCAGCTTTTCTTTTTCAATATGCTTGGAAATCTCCTGCCACCAACGGGACCATTCTTCATAGGAGACCTGGAACTGTGATCCATCGGGCATGGTCTCGTCTAGCAAGTTTCCGGCATTGTTGCTCGTTAGAAGAAAATTAGGATCATGAGCAGTCGCAGCATTAAACAGCCTTGCACTTAACGCATCCGTATGTGTCCCGGTCATGGGCAAAAATGCATTACTCGCCCCCGGCCATGGAAACTGCTTAATCGGTTCCTTGCCTTCGTACGCATCCAGAGCCTGGACCCATGTTTCCATCATTAACTGACGGCGGGAATCTTCTACTCGTTCAATCCAGGCAAGATAGTCTTTACCGATCTTGTTTTTATCCTCATCCTTGAGTTTTAAATCTACTTCGCCGTCGAGGTTTATTGACATTATTTTACCTGTGCTTGATTTTGTTGAAGCAACTTCAATACTGCAGCATCGAACGCTTTATGGGCTTGGATTTGGTTATAGATGTACACCGATCCAAGAATAATTGATACGGCTAGAAGCAATGCGCTGAGATCAATTAGTTTGTTTTTAAGCATTATTGAGAAATTCCTACTTCTACATAATCTAAATTCATTCCTGCATTTGCGGCAGCGGCAGAGTTTTGAAATCCCCAAAAACAAACCATGCGGTCTCCATCATCTAGATTTAAAACTGCATTGGTTTGTGTTACCGCTGCACCATCTAAAGTAAATGTTACTGAGTCCGCTAGCAATGTTACTCTAAGGACTTTGTTGTTTCCATCTGCCCATGTAATTCCAGTATCGTCATTTCCTGTTGCTCCAGCATTTAATTTAGTTTCAATATCCAAATCACCAGCATTGTCTGGAACTCTAAAGTATGCTGCAGTATTTATTAAAGCAACGTTATTTGCATCAATATATCCTTCTGACTCTAAATGCCAACCAAAATAAAACTCATCTATATTTGCTATAGTTGTGATAGTTAAACCAACTTCACAATAGGTACTAGAGGAATTATCTTCATCAAAAAGAACTGCATGTGCCTGAACATTACCGCCTCCTGAATTAATAGTTCCACCAAGAATAAAATCCAACCCATCAGTATCAACACTATCCAACATGTCGGACATGTTTAATTGGCCTGCTACAGAAAATGGAACAGTTGGAGTAAGCGCTACGGCTTGCTCAAGTCTGAACCCTATGACCGGAATTTGACTACCATACAATAGCAGTAGATTTTCTGCACCATCTGTAACTACCGCAGGAGTATAATCATCTTCGGTTAATTGAAAACTCTGAAAAGTGAAATCTTCTCTATGAACATTATAAGTCACCGGCCCCTTCACTACAACATCATCAACATCATTAGTTCCGAGAGTAATATCCCCATCAATAATCCCCGAACCTGTCAAAAGCAAATCAACATCCCAGCCAGCCCCGATTTTAATCGCAGCTTCTACTTCACTAGCTGCTCCAGCAGTGCCAGTCAATGCACCGATGTTAATTGCATTAAGATTTGAATTAGCATCACCAGTAATCGCGGCAAGGTCAATTAAATTTACAGTATTCCCTGTTCCTGTGTGATTTGCATTTGTAATCGCCACATCTAAAACTTGATTCGTATCTGAACCATCCATGGCAGCTAATGTATTAGTTACATCAAGTAAATCAGTACTAGCCCCGGCCGCTGCTGGGTTGTTAACTGTTAAAACAACAACTCCATCTGCTCCTAACTCTAAAGTAGTAACTCCATTTAAATCTACGTCCCAACCACCTTGAATTTTAATAGCACTTTCCACCTCTCCTGCGGCTCCAACAGTAGAACTCAATGCGCTAATGTTAATAGCATTGAGAGCGGAATTTGCGTCTCCAGTAATTGTTGCAATATCTAGAATGTTAAAAACATTGCCTGATCCGGTATGATTAGCATTTGTTAAAGCAATTTCAAAACCCTGTAATGTGTCAGAATTATTCATTGCTAATACTGTAGCGGTTTCATTTACTATATCTCCGCCATTTCCTACAGTTGGAACTCCAGCATTGAGCAAAGTAGAATCTGTTAGTGTATCTGCATCTGAGAACTTAGCAATAACATTAACAGTTCCGCTACCGTCTAAACTCTCACTAGCTGAACAATCATCAACAGTAAAAGTATCGCTCCAACATACTTGACTACCAGCTGTTCCTGTCCCACGAATGTATCTATACCCAATCTGCGCCCCTACAATTGCAGGATAGGCCAGTAATAGGAAAATAACATACTTTCCTAATCTACTTTTAAATAATCCTAGCATCTTCTTCATATAATCTTGTATCCTCTTGTTCCCTTCGTCGGTTTGATTGCCCGAAAGGAAGAAGAACTGAAGAATTCAACCCCTTGGGCGGAAATTGCTCCCAAATATCGCGGAAATATGCAAAAGCATCCGCTCGGTCTCGTTTATGCGAATAAGGCCATTGAAATAGCTGTCCTAGAGTGTTTTCACCTGCTTTAACCGTCATTGCGGGGCGTTTGTGCCAGAATCCGTTGTTCACAGGCTCTTGGGAACCGGCAATTCGTGAATCTTTTGCGCGCTGTTTTGCTTTTAGTGAAATAATTTGCACAGAAAGCGGGAATGCGCCGGTTCTTTGACGTTCTAAGAGCCATTCTTTCAATGTTGCTTGTAATGCTTCGTCTTCTATGCCCCAGAAACGCAGATAAGACTTGTGTTTATTAGCATAATAACATGCTCTATTTAAATATTCTGACACATGAATGCTCTCACCCCATTCATCTAGCAGAAATTTACACCCACAGGCAAATCCAGCGGCCATTAAAATGGAAGTCTCGCAGTTTTCCTTACCTTTGATATAAGCAGGGTCGCTAGAAACTGCTACAGTGGCGTCTTTAAGGTGATGTTTGTGGTCTCTATGACATTCACATTCCAAAGTACCATCAGGTAACTCAGCAAAGTTACGCACAAGCTGAAGATTAAAGCCATTTCGACCAGCATCATAGGGTTTGCAGCCATAGTTTAAATATAACTTCTCCGTTGATTGGTTTTTTATATGTAAAAGCTTCTCGACGCCGCATTCGGAGGGAAGAATTGGAGAATCCATTGGGCAGGTTGGGATAAGCTCTTTGGGAAATAGTAACTTTAGCTCTTCCGAAAGTACAAAATGTGGCATCATTTCAATCTCTTGGCACCCTGTCCCCATACCCCAGATGTACCTAGTACCTCTCTCTACTTCTTTCATGGCCTCGTGAATTACATCTTCGCGGCCCCAAGGGGTGCCAATGACCAGAAAGCCCTTGCTATCTAACCATCCTTTCAGAATCTCTTCTAAAGAATGGTAGAGTTCAATTGCGCGGTTCATTTCTACCGCACTCCCGGCAGTCTGTTCATTTACTAAGTCATCGCAGATGATATAATCGTGGTGCTGTGATGCCAGTCCAGATTTTAAACTATATCCGCTAATCGATGCCTGGACTTCCGAACCTAATCCTTTATCTCTCGTAACAACCAATTCCGTAGCATCCCACTTCTCTCCAGGTCGAATTTCAGGGAATGCCCAACGAAACAAGGTATTGTGTTCAATTGTAGTTCTAATCTTTCTTAACCACTTCTCGGGATTTTGTTGAACAGCGGAAACAATAGCAATAGTCATGTTGCGATCAACGCATGCAAGGAGCCAAAGAGGAAAGGATTCAGATACGATAGTAGATTTGAAGTGCTCACGAGGTAAGTAAGCAACCTTGCGATTTGAAAGTCGCGGCCCTCCGTTCCATGCATGGAGTTGAATGAAATTAGCAAAAGGTAGATGTAAGTTCTCCTGCAGCTTTGGCCGCATCATGATAGCTTTGGTAAAGAAAAACAAACCGCCCGGCCATTGTTTACAACGTTCACGGAACTTCTTGCGTGTGTAAACTTGACCGCCGATTTCAATCATGCTTTACGAAACACCTTTTACGAAACAATGGCCCTCCACATATCTTGCATCCATGTGATTTAGGTGGCCGCTTATTTGCATCTTCTTTAGTGTATTGAGCAATAACTCTTTTAGAGACTTCTTCCCAGAGACTTAGATCTTCCATTAATTAATCTCTGTCTCGTCCCAAGCTTCTAGAATTGTCTTGAGATTATCGTCTGACAAAATAACTGTCTCGTGCTGGATAGCTTCATCGCCCAACCTACCAAATTTCATTAAAGTAAAGAACCCATCAATTCGTTCTTTGTCCTTCAATTCTCTAGAATTCAAAAGAATATCTCTAGTTCTTTTGTAATATTCCAACATGTCTTCTCGGACCATCGTTGCAACCTGCCTTTTGGCCTTCAGGTCCGATTGTTGATCCTTCCACTTTTCATAAGCTTTCGGATCAATATTCTGGAATATCTGCTCGAATTGAGGCATGGAAAGTATCCTTTCCACATACCCTAGATCTAAATCTGCATCAATTGCAATTTGCTGAGGAGTCTTGCTCCTAGCGACTAAACTAGCAACAGATTCCATTAAAGACAATTCGGCCCGCGAAATCTCCATCTAATTCTAGTATAACATTATTATATACACAAATCAATAATTATATTGACATCCAAAACCCCACATGTTATAGTCTCTCTATGGGCTTTGAGAAGCTGGTTGACGTTCTACTGCAGTTCGTAGATCTTTTTCGTTTCTGGACAATCTCCCGAGCCGGTAATGTCATTGTTATCTTTACTTTAGGAAAAGTCACTAGAACCTTACATCCTGGCAAAGGTTGGTTTAAAACAGGCTTGTTTTTAAAGGCCCCATTTAATATTGAACAAGACGAGCAAGTCTCTACTAGAGAAGATAATTTTGTAGTCTCTAACCAAGACCTTATGACTTCTGATGGAAGAACAGTTAGAGTTTCCGGGTCTTTTAGACTGCAAATACTTGGAGATAAAGCAGATATCTGGCTAACAGAACTTGGGGATGAAAATATGGCAACGCCTTCACTATGCCGTGCGGCGATTGGAGAGACTATTCTACGCAGGACATATGAGGAATTAATGACAAAAGATGAACTTAAAGATTTGCGGCAAGAGATTTTAGATAGAGCCAGAAAGGAATTAAATCGTTATGGCTATAAGATCTGGGATTTCTGGTGGATAGAGCGCACATCTGGAAAGACTTATAGGTTAATAACTGGAGAATAATATGGCTTGCAAAGCCTGTAGACATGAAGAAATTTTAAGTAATAACGATTTTAACAATGACGAGGAAATTATTGAAGACCTCGGACATGTTTGCAATGAAGAGAATTGTGAACATTCTTGTGGTTTTAAACAATATAGAGGATATGAGGTTATCAATGGCTGGATATGGAGTAAATAGATGGAATTCGAAGATCCTTGTGTAGGAGTAACAATTAGATATCCTAGAGATCCAGGAGACAATGGTAGCTATACAGTTAGCATATCAGGAACTTTAGCCCAATTTGAGAATTTTGGGGAAAATTGGGATAAGTATGAATTTCCTGAAAATATAAAATTCTGGGCAAAATCCCCAAAGACTTTCATTAAAAGACTAACTGAAAGGGAAATAGAATGAAAACCGGAGCAGGAGGCTATGGTGGAATTACTACAATGAACCAAGACCAACGACAAGGTAAATACTTCCCGCACAAAGACATTTTTATTAAAAGGCAACATCCGGACATCTACATCAAATGCTTCACTTGTAAGGCATCCTGGAGCGATGGCGATACCATCCCCGCGACTTGCGAGAAAAAGGACGACTGGGAAAGTGCTGAGGAGATCTTAAAGGGGTAAATAATGACAAAGGTTGAATTTTTGGATAAAGTTAACTCACAAGCAACAAGTATTCTGTATTCTAATCAGTATCATGAGATAATTGGCGGGGCAGAAAGAATTCCCCAAGAGATAGCTTTTGGTTGTGAAGGCTATCATAGAGACGAAGACCTATTTGATGCATCATATGAGCTTCTAGCGCCATACCTGCCTACAGATTTGCTAGTCTGGCGATTAGTGCCTGAAATTCGCAGAATCCCGGCCTATGCTCCGGAAGATATTGACTTTCTAACTGGGGAATCTTATAGAAAATATATCCCACCAAAAACAATTTTACGCATGAGAGTCTATATCGATGGCCTTAAAGGTAATAAATCCGAAGGCAAAATAACGGAAACTTTACCAGAAATACCGCGAGTCTTCGAGCGGCGCGGGTAAAACTAACATTACAAAGGACTTATATGACAACTTTAGAGATTCATTTCAAAACACCTGAGGACGTAATTGAAGTAAAGATTATCCAGACCGATGAGGATGCGTTGAAAGTTATTGGCGGTTTAAAAACCTCTGGTGGTTTAAACATCATCAGAAAATTTGACCAATGCTTCATCCCCTGGCATTCTATCGTCGCGATTACCCACCGGAAAGAAAATAAATGACCGATTCAATCTTCTTGTTTATATTCTGGGGCTATATGTTCTATAGAAGCTCCAAGCATTTATTCTAATCATTACCTCGCTCCGCTCGGGAGGGTAGCTCAAACTGGCAGAGCAGCGGTCTCCAAAACCGTAAGTTGAAGGTTCAAATCCTTCCTCTCCCGCCATACCCATTTTGGGTATGTTTATACCCAATTCAGGTTATGTGTACATACGGGTAGTTTTTTACCCCTTATATGCTCATTATGTCACAAATTCTATATACTTTTAGTGACAAGATCATAAATATTTTTACTTCTAACTCCTTTAAACATCACCGCTTACGCAGGTTTACTTAATTTAGACCTTCGAAAAATTTAAAAATTTTTATGTGAGGGGCCCCCGGGCGTACGGTGCGTTGGATCGAGTGGTGTGGGTATCAACATGCACCGCAATATGTGGTATGCCGGAATGAAACAGCATGTAAGAACTACACTATTCGCGGAAGTCCTTTAGAATCAATAGTTTAAACAACGTAACAATTACAAAATCCGTGTAAATTTTACTGTAAGCGCTCTCGACAGGCCTACCTGTGGGGGCTATGGGCTATTTACCACGCTATATCTTGTGGTATGAGACTAACGTATTTGGCACTTGGCGTGCATTAGAAGCAAAGCAAATGGAGGCACAAATGGATTCAACTAAGTCACTTCTCGAAGTAGCACTTTCAACTGAACTCAAGCGGAGGTCAGGGAAACATATTTCAGATCAAGAACGAGAGCTTGCACTTGCTTGGGTTCACGGCAAGGTTTCGATCACGCAAGTCGCGGCAGCAATGGGGGTTAAGACTGGTGGAGTTTATCCCTTTCTTGCCAATGCATTGAAGGATGAATTGTTGAAGGGGTACTAAGAAATGGACAAAAAGGACAAGATTCTAGAAGAGTTCAATGGGGAGATAATGGAGGCTTGGGTGAAAGCTAAGGAAGCTTTGTTTGCTCTTGGGTTAGAAGACGATGAAGTCTATTTCGACTTGTCGAGAGAGCTAGACGAATTCTAAGCCCCATAGATAAGATCACAAGGGAATATTCACCAATCGTTTCTTTGTGTTCTTTCTAGGGGGTTTAGAAGAATGAAAGATCCAGCGTACGAACACGAATACGAGTCTTTTACTGGTGGGGAGATAATCCAATTCCTTGCGCATGTTCGTAGGCATATTTTGCTTCATGAGGATGAGAAAAATATAGCCTGGGGCATTGTGTATAAAGCAACAACGGAAGTCCTTTGGGACATGACCAAAGAAGAATTGATTGATTGCTGTTATGCTTGGATTTACTAAAAACCTTGACACTTCTGTACAGTTCTAGTGCCGTTACTTAAGTTCTGTACACACTGTTGTGTTGTAGTTTCAACAACTTACTGGATTTGCGTAAGTAAACCGACATTCCATACCCCATATAGAAAGGCTCTTAGAGAGAAAGGTAGAAGGGTTATTAAGGGTGTTGTAGAAGTTAAGTTAATTACTTAATTACTATAACTATAACCCTATAAAGGACTTATATATTTTCTATCTTCTATAGTATAAAAGAGACACTATCAGTATATATAGAGGGACCCCCCCTTTACTTATACAGAACCGTACAGGCTGTTGATTCTAAAGGGTTGAGAGGTGTACAACATTTGAGTAATGGCACGTAAAGTGTCCAGAAGTGTACAGAACAATCCAGAATATCTTGACACGACAGAGGAGAGATGGTAGGATCAGGTAGATTGGAGGATTTGATGTCATGGAAATTTTGGTTTATGTTATCAATGTGGTTATTCCACGAACTTAATGAAAGTGATCGAATTGTGTGCACTATTCTATTAATTGCAGCAATTTACTTCGCATAGGGGAGAAAACCAACGAAAAATCCGTACAGGCCAGTATTCAAGAATATTCCAGAAAGTGCATGGGAGTTTAGAGATATGAAAATCAAATGCAATCACTGTGGTTACTGGTGTGATCCGAAAAATCTAATTGAAGGTTTGTGCTCTGTTTGCTGGCAGTATTGCGTTGCAATTACTGATAAAATTTAGCAATTTCTATCTACAAGGAAAGCAAAGAGATAGAACTAATGACTGAACTCGAAAAGGCTCACAAGGAATTGCAAAAGCACAGAAAGAATTGCCGCAATCCGCGATGTTACGCTTGCAGGGGGTAATCATGAATGCTGCAATTACTCACAAAGCCGTAAAGGGGCGAACAATGAATGACAAAGAAATGCTTTCAATGGCGTTGGACAAATATCTTGTTGCTTTGTTGTATGCTCGAAAAGGCCAAGAGGGAGAGGCAATTATTGAGGTAATTGGCCAAATCATGACCGCTTATTCT
>ERZ1292644.740-Hain-H14-01um-R2-740-length-19586-cov-4_pt1 | contig 19586 bp, 36 predicted proteins | sample MGYA00564402_ERZ1292644 | MGnify/ENA primary metagenome ERZ1292644 (study PRJEB36523, sample SAMEA6512644) | groundwater metagenome | collected 2019-01-09 | study: AquaDiva: Metagenomics assemblies of 32 groundwater samples
AAAAATCAATCTAGACTAGACGCAATTGAGGCTAAGGTTAACTCACAAGCTGATATTCTTTCACAATTACTAGTAAGCATGAATGAACTTAAAACATCATTCGAAGCTTCTAAGAAAGTAGAAGAAGTTAAGACAGTAGTTATTGAAGCACCAAAGACAGAAGAAAAGATAAAAGTATCTAAAGCTGAAGCTAAGAAAGAATCTAAAACTTCTGTAAAGGAAGAAATGGATGAAGAATTAGAAGAAGATGAAGATGAAGCAGTTGAAGAAAAGAGTGGTTTCAAAGTAGTTCAATCAGGACATAAAGCTTATACTATCGTTCAAGATAAATATAGATAATGGCAGGATTTGGAGTACCGGGAAACGGTGGAGCATTAGATATTGTTTTTGACGGTGGAGTTCCTAGAAGTTTCACAGGAAGAGCAAGACAAGCACTTTCAGGTGGACAATATGTTACAGTCTCAGGAGCAGCAAACGTTGTAGGGAGTGAAGTTTTAAACTTTATTCCAGGTTCAATTGTTGTAGCACTAATGGGAGCTGACGCTAATCAAGTAGTTGGAATTGCATTACACAATGCAGGTTCAAACGAACAAATAGCAGTAGCAACTAGAGGTGTATACATAGCAACAGTTGGAGCAACATCATTAAGTGGTGGATATTCAGTTTTCGCTAATAGCGGAACTGTTCAATTCCTTGATGCAGCAATTGGAGTAGGAGGAAGTGTTCAACCAGTAGGAAGAGCATTGACTGCAGCAGCAAGTGGTACAAATAATTACTCTCTTGTAAACTTCGCATTTTAAAGTTTATAAAAGGAAACAATAAAAAAACAATAACATGGCATTTACAAGATTGAAAGAATATTTAAGTACTGATGACGGAGCATCTGGTTCACTTTTGATACCTAGTTTGATTTTGCCAACAATGCAAGAAGACCAAAAAAAGAATCTTCTTGACAGAAGTTTGGCAAAGTGGGTTTTAGGACCTGCACAACTAGCAGGACAAGGTGGTTCATTTAACTACAACCAAACAATTAGAAACACTGGTAAAATTAGAGAAATGGGAGAAGGAGCTGAAGCTACATTAGACACCCAAGATTACACAACAGTTACATTTACTTTCACAAAGTATGGTGTAGCAGTTAGAATCACAAGGGAAATGATGGAAGATTCACAATTCGAACTTTTCAAAAGCAACATCGCAGCAATGGGTAGAAGATTCGCTGAAAACGAAACTAAGCTTATATTGACTGCACTAGAAGGTGCTGGTACAACAGTAACTGGTGGAGCTGCTTTCACAATAGCAAACCTTGTAACAGCAATGTTCAACGTTGAGGACACAGACTACGTTCCAACTGACTTAATTGTCGGTAACGAAGTACTGCAAGACCTTAGACAAATTGACACATTCGCTGAAGCAAACAAGTGGGGAGACACATCTACATATGCAAGAACTGGATTCGTTGGAAGAATTTATGGACTTAATGTCCACAGATTCTCATCAAATGCAGCACCTGCAACATCATATGCTAGAAGAGCATATGTATTAGATAGAAGTGAAGCCTTCGGAATTGCTATAAAGAGAGACATAACAGTTGAAAATTACACACTCCCAACATTCGATATGGAAGGGGCTGTAATTACACAAAGAATAGATGTTAGATTGCTTAGAAGTGACGCTGTAGGATTAATCACAACAACTTAAACAATACAAAATTAAATTAACATTTGGTAACATTTTTTTTGGTTACCTTTTTTTTTATTTAGAAATGAATAAAATTTTAGAAGAAAATAATTAAATACTAATAGGAGGAAATAAATTAAAAAATGAAATGGGGAAATAGAACAGGAGAAATTAGAGCTGACCAAGTAGACGTAGCTGGTTCAGTTGTAGCAGCAGAACACGTTGGTACAACACAAATTAGTGGTTTAAACTTATTTGCACAAGGTTCTGGATTATTTGGAAGAGTTACAAATGCCGATGGAGCATTATTTCCAATAGTTAGAAACAGTGGAACAACACCAACATTCGGAGCAAGAATACAATTTGGAAGCACCCTAACAGGAGCAGAAGGATTTGGTTCAGCAATATTCAATACACAATTTGCAAACACACAGTATTACTTCGGAGCACAAGTTGGAAGCACTGGTGGATTCTTAACAGTAGATGCAGGAAGCTGGGTTGTAACAATTAGTGGAATAGCAGGAAGAAATGTTAGTGGAGTTACATTCAAGGGAGCAGCCGCAGCACCTTACACATGGTTTGCTGTAGGATTGTAATTACGGAAATATAAAATGAAATCATTTTCAATAGAGGAACTGAAAGTAGTATCTGGATTACTTTCTAACGGAGATGGACTGTTAGATATACACACCCAAAACATAAATGGTGTATTACAGTCTATTAACATAGGAAGTAATAGCCATACTAATACTGGCAGTTATCTTTTCTTTTTAAGTGGTACAAACAGCTTAATAGGAAGAGATTTAATTCTTAGAATAAGAGCCGGAAGTTACATGCAAACAGTCTTTCCAAGAGTATATACTCATGACAATCAATATGTTATCGGAAGTGGAACTTCTGATAGTGCAAGAGAGCCATGGGTATTAAATAGTCCTATTAGAATAGTGGGCAGCGGACTTGGAGATTCCACAATATGTTCAGGTATATCCTTTACATATTATTAGAGGTATAATCTGTGGCAAATTCACTTTCGACAATTGGAAGTATTGCAACATTTCTTGCGAGTAGTTATACATTACCAACAGGAATTTCTGGAAATCTAGTAATTATTGTGGATATAGCAAGACAATATGTAGCTCAATATACTGGAGCAACAATAGGTAGTAATTCTATAGATGAGAACTACCAAATGGCAATAGTTACTTTTGCTAAGGCAGATTTAGCAGATTTCTTGAATATAGACGGACAAGGTGCAAATACAACTTTATCAGAGTTAAGTGTAGGAACAACAGACTTAGGAATGACATCTACAGCCTACCGACTACTCGGAGAATCAATGTTAAAATCACTAGGAAGAAATTATCAAATTGTACGAAGTTTATCCTAATGATAAAACATGAACCCACAAAACATACTTGCCAACAACTTAAGTAGGTTAATCAGAAACGCAGGAACACCAATCAGAGTAAATTATTATACCGCAAGTCTGGGAAGTGTTTGGGATGATGATGCTACTTATACTATTTCTGGAAACTCAGTTTGGACAAGTGGAATAATTCTACCTATAAATGCTACTAGAGGAAACTCAGATGCAACTCTTTTAGAACAAGGTAAGATAATTAATGGTGATATAAAACTCTTTGTTCATGGAAGTTTGGTTTTTACAGGAAGTCATTTTGCTATTAGAATACAAATAGGAAGTCCTGCAGGAAATCAATACTCAATGATTACTGACGGACCAATTCAAGCAAGTGTACAAAATACTTATATTTATAAAAAAATATTTTTAAGAAGACTGCAAGGGTCTACTTTATTCGGAGAATAAAAAACATAATATTAATAAATACAACTATATATAAATTAAAATGACAATAAAAATAATAATCCAAGGAGCAGATGAAGTCAAGAAATATCTTAAAGATAGAGAAAAGAACATCAAACAAGAAACAAGCACAGGTTTAAGTAAAGCAGCTTTATTTGTTCAAGGAGAAGTCAAGTCGAGCATAGCCGGACAAAGAGCAGAACCAACATCAGTAGATACTGGGAGATTTTTAAATAGTGTAGATATCAATGTTGGTAAAGATGATGCTATAATTTTTACTGATATAAGTTATTCTAAGTTTTTAGAGTATGGGACAAGTAATATAATACCAAGAAGTCATTTTAGAAATAGTGCAGCTAGAAACAAACAAAAAGCAAAAGAATTAATAGAATCTGAAATTAAAAAATCTATTTAAGTTTTCTATATATAAGAGCAATCATCAAAAAAATAGCTGCCAGAAAGAATTGCATTGGATAAACGAAAAATCCAATTAATGCAAACGCCCAAGCTCCTATCTCAATATAATGTATTTTTAATTCTTTTGTCATATTATTTATCAAATTTGATAGTTTTTAAATGTTTACTATTATATAATTTATTTCTTATATTTTAAATATAAAACTTTATTTTTAAATACATCTAACAAGCGAGTTAGATAGGAAAATTCAAGCGAGAATAAAATGCCAGTAAATCGTAGCTCCATTCTAGCAGATACTTTATATTTTGTTAAGAATGACTTAATAAATAATGTCACAGACCCAGATAGTACCAAACGACCAGCTAATTCTAGATTTGTTATGACTTCTTATCCTCAAAGACAATCTTATTATCCATTGATTACAATCAAAGCTACTAATATTGAATCTCGACAAGCAGGGATGCAGAGTACTTTACAAGATATTACATTGACTTTAGAAATAAGAATATGGGCGCGAAATGAAAAAGAAAAAGACGAATTATATGCATCTGTTTTAAATAGGTTGGCAAATATTCAATTTACATCCTCAACCGGTTCTGTGGCAAATGGACTAGTTAATTTGAATGTTCCAAGTGCTGTTGAAGTGGACGAAGACGGTGAAGGAGATAAGATAATCAAATCACGAATTATAAGTGTAACTTATAATTTTTATAGTAGTTAAAGGAGGTAAAAATCATAAATGGCAAGATACACAAATGACCAAAACGCAGTAATAGGTATTCATGAAAGTGGAACTTATGCAGGTAGCATAATCGGTAGTACATTTTGGATTGGACAAGTTCAATCTCACGATATAACAGATAACGAGGGAATAATAGACCAAAGATACTTAGGTACAGCTAGTAGAAATATTGCTCAATTTATTCAAGGACCTAGAGATGTAAACGGAACTTTAGTTTATAATCCAAGTGATATGAGACTTATTTTTTGGAGTATAGGAAGTACAAGAAGCGTGTCTGGAACAAGTTCTACATTTGCTGTTCAAGAAATTGAAAATAATGTAAGACAAAGCCCATACACATCTGGAGCATTGAATCCACCAATAAGTTTTACAATTGAAGATAGTAAGACTACAGCAGGTACCGGTCAAAATTTCATAAGGAGAATTAGAGGAGTAGTTCCAAACGTTACAACACTAAAGGCAAGCCAAGGAGATAAGATTGAAGTAAACTTAGAATACCTTGGTCAAACGCTAGAACATGCAAGTGGAGCAAATACAACATTTATTGCATTGACTAGAACACCATATCTATGGAATCACACAAGTATGACATTGGCTGGTAGTTCAGTTGATACAGCAAAAGAAGTTGAATTTGTTATAGACAACAGTAGAGAAGGTCCACATTATTTAAATGGAAGCAGAGATATAAGTATTCCATTAAATGGTAATAGAAATTACACGTTTAATTTAACGCTTGATTGGGAAGGAATATATGCAGAAAGATTATATAGAAACTTCTACAAAGGTGGAAGTACATTTAATATGACTTTAGATATGAATGCAGACAATTCAGCTGGAAGTCAGCACACTACGTTTGTATTAAGTGGGTGTATAATAGAACCAACACCAGGAATACCAAGTCCGTTTGAAGGAATATCAGAAGCGACTCTTACAATTAAACCAACAACTGTTACTGGTAGTGAATGGAATTCATTCCTTTCTGGAGGAATATATGGTCCTTATTAGTTTAATTAAAATAGAAGGGGGTACAAATGAGAACTAAACAAGTTGTAGTCGGAGACAAATCAATTACATTAGTAGAACTTAAGTATGTTGATTTCGTAAAGTTAAGTAAACTTAGAGACAACCAAGAAGAATACACTAAAGAAATATTTAGATTATCTGGAATTGGTCAAGAAATAGTTGACGAATTTAATGTCAAAGATGGTATTAATATTCTTAAAGAGATTTCTGAATTTAATGGATTTACGGATTTTCAGTAGACCTTGAACCAGAGTTAGACAGATTTGCTCTAGCGGAATATTTCCATTGGAGTTTATCTGATATAGAAAAACTAAGTTTAAGGGATTACAATTTATCATTAATGTATTTGAAACGTAAGTCCGAACAACATAAAAAAGAAACAAGAAAATGGCAGAAGAAATAGCAATTATTATTAAAGCAGTAGATGAGGTTAGTGTAAAACTTGATAAAATACAGAAAACAATATCAGGTTTTTCAAAACAATCTGTCAAGCAGACGGAAGCAGTAAGTAACTCTTTTGAGAAAAACATTACCACTTTACTTGCTCTTGGTAATGCAGCAAACACTGTAGATAATATATTTAGTTCACTTACTAATCTTCAATTAAGATTAGAAAACGCAACAGAAAGAGTTGCAAACGCTCAAGATAGATTGACAGATGCTTACAGAAAACTTCACGATGTTCAGACTCAAGGAAACAATGATGCAGTAATTCTAGAACGCTCACAACTTAATCTTGAAAAAGCAACATCTAGATTAAGAGTTGCTATCATGAAATATGGAGAAAATAGTATTGAAGCACGTGAAGCAACCATTGATTTAAAAGATGCTCAGTTTGATTTATCTGAAGCTCATAAACTTGGAAAGAAACGAGCAGATGAAGTAACCAGAGCTCAAGAAGATATCGAACGAGCAACTAGAGGATTAACAATAGCAGAAAATAATCTTGCACGAACACAAAATATGGTAATTGGTACTTATATTAACGTCGGATTACAGGTTTTAACTTTAACTCAATCTATGAGAACAATGATTAAAACAATTGATTTGGCCGCCATTTCTGCTAGAGGACTACAGTTGTCGATGGTACCATTAGGTATTGCATTACTAGCTGTTGGAACAATATTAGGAGTAACTCTATTATCCTCAACTAAGGATATGACTGGAGCTACGAATGATTTAAACAGCAGTGTCATGGGATTTGGGAACTCTGTAAGTGATGCAACTACTTCTCTTTATAATTTAAATTCTGCGGAGAAAGTTATAGATGATGGAACAACTCAAACTATTAGTATCTTTACTGAACGAGAAGAGGCAGTAGATGGATATGTAATTAAGATTAGAGAGGTAAATATGGAACTAAAGGAAATGCTTTCACTAGAAGGACAAACTCAGTTTAAACGTTCTACAGGTAGAGGACCACCAGGAGCAGGATTTGGAACATTACAGAATACAGGCAATATTCCATCAGATAGTTTATTAATGCAATCAATAAGAAATAAAATATCAACAGGTACTGGATAATGGCCTGGGATACCGATAAAAATCCTGGTGACTTAATAAAGAGTCAAGACTGGGATGACATGGTTGCAGACCAAAAAAGCAGAGCAATAGGCAGTTATATCTCTGGAACTAATTATATTTGGATTGGTTCTAATCTAACCAGTTCTGTTATTTCTGGAAATAATATTTATGTAAATACAAATGTCTCAGGTGGAAGTATAAGAGTTTCTAGTTTAACTAATATAGGAAATACAACACTAGGTGACGCCGATTCTGATACATTAATCATAAGTGGAACGTTGTCTTTAACTCAAGCTGGAGTAAATACTTTATTCGTTTCTGGAAACAAAGTTGGAATAGGAACGACACCAACATCCTTATTAGATGTTCGTCTTGCTACAGATAGCGATAATGAAATTGCAAAATTCATTAACCCTTCAGCAACAACTGATGGGAGAGAAACTTATATTGACATAGGAACCGACAATGGAAATAATCTTTCAGCAAGATGGAAATATGTCCACGATACTACTGTAGGTGACAGGTTTATGAATTTTAATATGTTCGGTGAAGCCAACGGTGTGGGATTGGTTGTGAGGCAGGGCGGCAATGTCGGAATCGGGACAACGAGTCCAACAAGTTTATTACACCTATCTGCTACTAGCGGTACAATCCAAATAAATCCAGGAAATGGAACAGCAATAATAAGGTCTACAAACGAGCCCGCAGTTGGAGGACAAGCTCTTAAATTTCAAACAAGGAGTGCCTCACCTGACCTTCTTAATACAGATAGATTTGTCATTACAGGTGCCGAAGACATTGCAGATATTTATTTCATATCAGGAAACGTCGGAATAGGAACGACGAGTCCGACACATTTACTTCACATATCAGGAACAAGCAGTGGTCTTAGATTTGATGCTTCTGGTGTAGCTCCAAGTGATACAGTAACTGCAGACATATGGTTAAATGTAAGCATAAACGGCACTCTTTATAAATTGCCCGGCTATCTCCCTTAGAAAATGCCAACAAAAATAATAACAACACCAATTATTAATGTAACAACTTCTCAAAGTTTTATAGAAACAAATGAATTAATAACTAATCTAAACACTGGATACTTTGATATAGATGTATTTGATAGTGCATTTTTTGATAATGAAAAAAATATGTTTAGCCATATAATAGTCAGCCCAATTTCAAATGTAACAAGTTCTGAACAATTTACAGAAGTAAATGATTTAACTAACTTACAAGTAAAAACTAAAATAATAAATAACATAGGGGGTACATAATGCCAGGTTCAGTCGTAATAGGTGATGCTTTAACAGCTACAGTTATTAAATCTAGTAGTGATAATAATAGTGCGGGTACTTTTGAAATAAGATTTAAAAATCCATATGGAAGACAAGTAGGAAGTTATAACATAAATGATGAAATTAAAATTTATGTTGATACAAGTGCTGACCCAAGTACTTTAATTATGGATGGTATAATTGAAGATATAATATATGACGGAGTAGAACTAGATGAGAATTTAACAATCAGAGGAAAAGACTACTCTGCAAGACTTCAAGACAGAACAATAGAACCAGAAGTTTATAATAATTTACCCGCAGGAAGCATAGTAAAAGATATCATAAACAAATATACAAATAATATTACTACAAATAATGTAGAAAGTGGAAACCAAACAATAGATAGAATTGTATTTAATCAAATACCTGTGTTTGATGGAATTAAACAATTAGCAGATTTAGCAGGATATATTTTTTATGTTGATACAAGTAAAGACCTACACTTTAGTCCTAAAGCTGGTAGTTCAACTGGAATAGTTCTAGATAGTGGAAATGTTTTGCAAGCAAGTTTTGAAGAAAGAAGAGATAGAATATTCAATGAGATTTGGGTATATGGAGATAGATATTTATCTAACTTTAGAGAGATTTTTCCAGTAGCTGCTTTAACAGATGGAAGTGTAGCTACTTTATTATATCAGCCACATAATACAAAAGTTACAACAAGTACATTTCCAGGAAGTCCTTTAATCGGTGGAATATTTAACATGGGTATAACTAGTGGAGTAGGAGGTATAGAATATTTGGTAAGCTATGATGATAGTAAAATATATTTTGTAAGTGGAACAGATATTGGAATAAGTAGAGCACCTTTAGCTAATGGAAGTGCTATTATTGATTATGATAGAGCACTGCCTGTTGTTGAAGTGATTAAAGATAATGTTAGCATAGCAAATTATGGGAAAAGAGTTATGACTATCCAAGATAAAAATATCAAAGACCCAGAAATAGCATTAAACTTAGCCTTTGCTAAAATAGAAGAATTCTCTCAGTCAGAAACCGAAGGAAATATTTTAATAAAAGGACTAGCAAACTTTGAACCAAATCAAGTAATAAATGTCAATCTGCCTTTTCAAAATGTTAATTCACAAAATTATAATATAATAGAAGTAAGATATGATTTAACTCCTGAAAAGCTTTACTCTCAAGAAGTAATTACCTTAAGACTTAATAAAAAATTACCAGAAGCAAGCGATTTCATTAAAAATTTAGATTTAAGAATTAGAAAATTAGAAAGCCAAGACATAACAAACAGAGATATAATCACCAGAACAGAGTTTAGTACTGGAAGTATGGGATTAAGGGCTAGTGGTATTTTTGTAGAAAGTAATACACTAGGAAGTAGTTTTATATTAGGCAAAGGTTATCATGGAGTTAGTGGACCAACATTTGGTGGAATATTAGGAAGTATAATAGGCAGCGGAATAAACTTTTTAGGAGACTCAAGGTCATCTTTTACAATAAACTGGAGTGGAGGATTTTTTTAAATAAACAAAAAGGAGGATTATAAAATATGTTCAACAATTACGGAAAAAATAGAGTAGTCCAAATGATTGGAGGTAGTTCACTTGGAAGTGTTGCTCAAATATTAATAGGAACAGGAAGCTCAACAGTTCAATCAAGTGATACTGCTTTAGTTACTAGTTTAGATAGACAAACAGTTACATCTATTTCTTTTCCAGCTGCTCAAAAAGTATCTTGGCAATTTAATTGGAATAGTGTTGAAATGAGTGGAACGGCTTTAACTGAATTTGGTGTGCTTGAATCAGGTGGAGGATTGACAGGAAGTCTCTGGAGCAGAGATGTTATTCCTAGTTTAACTTTTGATGGAACTAACGAACTTAGAGTGAGATTTAATGCGGAGGTATTTTAATTATATAATTAATTTCTCAATTATTAAATATGAAAAATACAATAGATTAAAATGGTAGATGAATTAGTTTTTCCAAAATCAGACGGAGATATACTTTATGCAAGTGAAGTAAATCGTTATTTCAGAATGCATGATTTAGGAAGCACCGCTTTATCAGTTGCAGGAAGTTTTATAGAAATAATTGGTCTAAACACTGGTTCATTTAGTCAGATTAAATTCCAGCTTGACGCAATAGGTAGTTTTACTGGTGTTGGCAGTCGTATGATGCAAATGATGCTTGATGGAAGAAGTGGAACAGATTTCTATAGGTCTAGGTTATTATTGATAGAAGGAGCAGTAACTGTAGCAACAAATGATGAAAAAATAAACTGCGGATGGTTTAATAATACAAAATTAGCACTTCTTGGGGGAGGAAGTGATGCTAGAAGTATAAATATAGCTGGAATAATCAACAATAATAATATAAGTTCAGGCCTTAAAGGTGTCAATTCAGTATATGGCAATATGAATGTGTTAGGAAGTACTGCCGGGGCAGATATAGTTTTAAATTTCTATCAATTTGCTGGTACACAAATTCAAGGTTCTATAGCAATAAATAGAGTTAGTTTTGTAGCCAGTGGAGTAGCTAGTTCTTCTGCAGGAGCTTTATTGTCTGGAACAAGAATGCAGTTGTGGGGTATTAGATAAATTAAAATGACATTCCAAAAAGGACATAAAATATATAAAGGTAGTGAAAAGAGTTGGTTTAAAAAAGGGCATAAAACTAATTGGGAATCTGAAATAAAGGATATGAATTTACACAATTTAAAGGAGAAAATATTATGAATTTCTTTATAGAATGGGTGATTTTTTATTGTTCTTGTATGTTTATGATGTTATCGGACAATCTTTTTTGGATACCAACTAGTCCAGAGTATGAAAAATTCAAACAAAATAAATTTCCATTAAAAGTAGAAGGAAAAGAATACAACTCAAGACTAGATTATATTTTTAGATATAGAATACTAAGTGTATTAACAAGCTGGAGGGATATTGTTCCAGGAATCATAACAAGCGGAATACTTGCATTAATATGGTGAAAAGAGTGAAAAAATGGTAAATGGCTTAACAATAGATATTGTAAACTTTCAAAGTTTAAATACTAAAGAAAAATTAGATGTTCTATATACAAACACTGAAGAACTAAAGGATATGATTAGAGGATACAAGTTTCAAATGAAAGTTAATTATATATGGCTATCTTTGTTAACTTTAGGATTTGGAGCAGGTAAGTTATTAGGTATAATATAAGGAGGAATAGAAAAATGCAAAAAGATTGGTATAAGTCTAAAACTACATGGGGAGCAATACTTTTAGCTCTTGAAGCTGGATTATTGACACTTCCAGGTATTTGGGTTTGGCCTGAAGCAATTGTTTCTACTTTAGGTGCTTTCCTTACGTTGTTTGGTTTTAGAGACGCAATGAAGTAAGAATAAAGTAAAAAATAAGATATAAGTAATTAATTAAACTAATATATAATGGATATAATAACATTTATAAATCAATATTTCTTAAGATTCATATGACAGATGATGAATCTGACAAACGATTCTCCAGGCTTAGTCTGGACTTTTAATTAAAATATAGGAGGAAATACAAATATGGCACAAGAATTTAGTTGGGGTAAAACTGCTGGAGCAGCTGCTCTTGGAGCATTAGTTGTTCTAGGTGTTGGTGCGTGGGCAGGAGTTTACTCAGACGCACCATTAGACCTATCAGGATATGCTAAGAAAGAAGACGTAGCTAAGGTCCTAAATGCAACTGCTGATTTACAGGCTGGACAAGACGCTTTAACTGCTGAATTATTAGCAGAAGACGTGTGGGAAAGCTCAGCTGAGGTACTAGCTTTGACAGAACTAGAAGACAGAGACTACAAGGAACTTGGTAGATTTGTCTTAAATGACAGTTCTGCAACAAGAGACGATGTAGATGAACTAGGTCTATCTGTTGAAGTAAAAGACGTTTCTTACTCAGGAATGGACCACGATGACCAAAACGGAGTCGTTGAACTTGAACTTAGAGTTAGATGGGAAGACGCTAGCGGAGATAGAACTAAGGCTACAGTTACTGCAACAGTCACTATCGAAGACGGTGAAGTTGAAGACGTAGCATACGCTTAAATAAATTTATTTAATTTTGATTACACTTTTTCTTTCGGGGAAAAGTGGCAAGTGAGTCACGTGCAATTCCCCTTTTATTTTTTAGTTACTTGGAAGTCTGTTGGAAATCTATTAAAAGTATTAAAAATAAGTAATGTATTTACTTTAGAAATAATATAAAGATTTATAAATAGAAAGACTTTAATTCTCATGTATTGATAATGCATTGAGTATACTGTCGGACTAAACTTGAATACTTTCGATGACGAATCGGGACTAAACCAAGGAACCACTCCTGTGAAAGGGAGTTCAAAGATTTTAACTGTAGAAGGTTTAACAGCATTCGTTTTGTTTTTATGCTGATTTCTTAGAGTTCAGGAGATAAGGTCAGTACAGAAGTATAATTTGGTTTTTTCGTGAGAATATAACCAATATGAATTTACGACGTTGTCGTAATTAGTAAGTAATATGTTATATTTATATATTCATAGAATATGTAATAGTAATAAGATGGAAGAAAATAAAAACTCTACTGGAAATGAAAGGGTGAGTGGACGGGTCAGTAAAAAAGTTAAACACATAGACTCACCAATAAGGTCTGGAATTTATTGTGATTTTTGCGGAGCTAAAAAGATTCTATATCGTTTAAATAAAGCTCTAGTATGTTTTAATTGTAAAAGATTACATACAACTAATTTAGATAAACCTAGTCAATATATTAAAACTACTAAAGCAACTTTAGAAGACTTTGAATCTGGCGGAGTTTCAGAACACCAACACGCAGATTATGTTAAGAGAGTAGGAAAAGGTTGGAAGATGGGACCTCTTGGAAAGTAATTCTATCATTTATTAATAACATTATAAAGGATTATCAGGATTATGAGGACAATATCCTTTTACTCGTTTTCCTATATTACAATTTAAACAAAGCGTCTGATATCCTTCTGGAAAGTTATTTTTTTTTAACCATGAGTATAGAATAAATGCTGAGTTATATTTTCTAATTTTTTTATTATGAGTTGCTCCATTATTTTTTATATGGTCAATTGTTAGAAAGTCTATCATCGATTCTCCACAACATTTACACTGATTTCCATAATGAGTAAAGATTTCTATTTTTAATTTTAATCTATAATCTCTTTGGGTTTTATTATTTCTTTCCTTATTATTTCTAGCCCATATAGTTGTTATACCTTTAGTACCCTCTCTACATTTATCACTACAATATTTAGACATTCGTGTTCCTTGAAATGAACCACCACAAACCCTACATATTTTATTATATATAATCACCATTACATGGATAAATATAGATAGTTATTTATAAACCTTATGTTTCTATTATTGAGTTACATTTTTTCTGATAGAAACATTTATATAGTGGGAAATCAATATCTATATACAATGAAAACAGATGATTGGAAGACAAGATTTGAACTTTGGCTTGAATCAAACGAAATCAAACTAAGAGATAAATATTCAAACGAACCCTTTGAACAGGAGTGGAACGAATGATAGAACAAGTAACTGAAATAGTTGGTCCAGTATACATGGTTGGCGGAGCAGTTAGAGATATAATTCTAGGAAAAGAACCAGTAGACTACGACTTCGCAACACCTCTTCTTCCAGATGAAATAGAAGCTAAGATTAGAGAAAAAGGAAAGAGACCATTTATAACAGGGAAGAGGTTTGGAACTATTGGAGTAGTCATAGATAAAAAGCTAGTAGAAATAACTACATTCAGAGGAGAGAGATATATAGAAGGTAGCAGAAAACCTATAGTAGAGTTTGTAAGTGATTTGTCTCAAGACCTTGCAAGAAGAGACTTTACATTCAATGCATTAGCTTGTAGAGATGATAAGATTATAGACCCATTCAATGGCCAAATGGATTTAAAAAATAAGTTAATTAGAGCTGTTGGAATACCTACACATAGATTCAAAGACGACCCGTTGAGAATGCTAAGAGCTTGTAGATTTGCTTCACAACTTGGATTTGATATAGAAGAAAAAACTCTAAAGAGTATAAATAAAAATAATTACAAGATTCTAAACGTAAGCAAAGAGAGATGGATGCAGGAACTTGATAAGTTACTAATGGGAGACCATGTTAAGAAAGGACTTACATATTTATTTGAAACAGAACTAATGAAGTTCATGATACCTGAGCTATTTATACAATATAGATTTAATCAGAGAACTCAATTCCATCAATTTGATTTACATGAACATACTATGTTAGTAGTTCAAAATGCTCCTAAAGATATAAATCTAAAGTGGGCAGCGATGCTTCATGATGTAGCAAAGCCTTTTATTTTCCAAGATAAAGGTAACAGATATATATATCCATTACACGAAAGACTTGGTGAAGAGTTCGTAGAGAAAATATCACGTTATTTACATTGGGGTAACGACCGAAGAAAGGTAGTAAAAGAGTTAGTACTCAATCACTTAAACGATGATTCACCTCTTAGAAAATATGATAATACGAGTAAGTTAAATGATAAGTTATTACCTGAGAGTAACATAAAAGATTTAAATACTGACTCTATATCTATATAACATGGAAAACAAACAAGAATTTAAACTCGGAGATAAAGTTAAGGTAGTTGAAAATGTTGATGGAACAAACTTAGCTGGTAAAATTGCTACAATCGTATATGTATATGAGGATTCAAGTTCTCTGTGGGGTTATGGTTTAGAATTTTCAGAAAAATTACCTAATAGTGATGGTCATACAGTAAATGGTAAATACAAAGATGGATTCGGAAGATTTTCTAAAAAATCTGATAAATTAGAATTAATTAATTCAATAGAATTACAAGGAGGTAAAATGACAAAGAAAGTAGTATATAACGTTCTAGCTGTTAATAAGAAAAATGGAAAAGTTGTTAAAGACGAAACAGTAGTAGCAGAAGGAGAAAGAAATGCTATTCTACAAGCCTTCGGGGTTAATGTAGATAGTTTGGTTTTTTCCGTAACAGCACGAACAGAATTCGAAGAAGACAAACCTCAAAAAGTTATTGTAGAAAAAGAAACTAAAGTAAATTAGTTAACTTAATTATTTTATTTATTTTTTATTTTATATCATCACATTCAAAATGAAACAAGAATACCAAACAACGAAAGGACTTATAGAAGTAGAAATACTTAAATGTAATAAGTGTGGAAAGAATGTAACAGGTCATAGTATAAAACAAGCAAAGAAGCGTTTAGAAGTTCATCAAACAAGTAAACAATGTCTTAAAACTAAAAAATGAAACTAACAAGACCAATAATGTATATCTTTATGAATAAAGGACTAGGATTGTCACCCGGAAAGCTAGCAGCTCAATGTGCTCACGCAGCAGTAGAAGCATATTTAATTTCTAAACCAACTCTTCAAAGTCAATGGAGACTTCCTGAAATGCATTATACTAAAATAGTCCTTGAAGCAATTAACGACAAACATTTAGGAAACATTAAAAAGTACTTAGAAGATAGAAAAATAAAAACAGTTAGAATAATAGACGAAGGACGAACTGAAATCGAACCACATTCTTTTACAGCATTAGGTGTAGAAATCGTAGATAAAGAACAAGTTGGAGATACATTTAATTCTTTTTCAGTCTTTAAACCAGAACTAAATATAAAGGTAAAATGGGAATGACAAAAATAGTAGTAAATAAATGTTTTGGTGGATTTGGATTATCTGTAGAGGCTATTAAAAGACTTCAAGAACTTAGAGGGAAGAGCTATAATGAGGAATATAATAAAATAAGTGTGAAAGATGATTTTAGAGGAAAAGAAAGAACAGACCCATTATTAATACAAGTAGTTGAAGAATTAGGAGATAAAGCTAGTTCTAGGTATGCTAATTTAAAGATTATTGAAATTCCAGATGGTATTGATTGGGAGATAGATGAATACGATGGATTGGAAACAATACATGAGGTTCATAGGAGTTGGGGTTAAAATGACAAAAGAAAATATAGATACAATAGATTTACTAGATAACAAGGACAAGGCAATATCTCCTAAAGTTTTAAATAGTGGTAACAATGGATTTGCAATAAGATTACCTATTTGTCCAATGTGTGGAAGCGGAGAAGTAAAAAAAGAAAAACATCATATAATTCCTAAGTTCTTAAAACCAGTAGTTAGTATTACACTGTCTATTTGTAAACCCTGTCATCAAAGAATAAATTCAGTCTATGTTAAGTATCCAAGTCTAGCAAGCAAGAACGTAAGTAATAACTTTGTTCAGTTCAGAGAAAACTACGATAAACTTAGAATATCTTTTAATAATAAAAAGTTAAATAGGGGCCAGTTTGGAGAATCACTTCATACAAATTTAGTTACTTTTTTAGAGTCTATAGACAGCAGAATTACGAAGATGGAGGATGAAAATGATAATCTCTAATTGCTGTGGAGCTTTAATGCCAGATGAGGAAACTGATATTTGTCCAGATTGTAAGGAGCATTGTGAAACCAATGAGATAATAGAATAAAATGAAAACACAAAACCAAGAAATATGCGAATGCGAACATAAGAAATATTATTTTAAAGCATCTGAACTACACAAAGATATAGATAATAGAGAATATTTACATTGTGAATTAGATTGTTCCTGCAAACAATTCAAACCAAAAACTCAAAGTCCCGAGACAAAACCGATTGGGAGTTATCCTAAGTCAAGGACTCTTAGCTCCGCATCTATAGATGGTTTTAACAATCGAAGTAAAACTCGGGACACTCAAATTAGGAATAAGAAACATGGATAAAGAAAAAGAAAGAATTAGGTGGAGAGAAAGTAAAAGGAAACAAAGACAAAATCCTTTAGTTGTTCAAAAAGAAAAAGAATACAAATCTAAGAATACAGAGAAACAAAAGGTTTACTCAAGAGAGTCTGCCAGAAGAAATATGCCAAAAGTAGTGCAGAGAACAAAAGAGTTTAGGGAAAGTAATCCAGAGAAATATAAAGCATGGATTGAAGCTGGAAAGAAGATTAAACTTGAAGGATTATGTCAAAGATGTAAGAAGAATAGAGCCACAGATAGACATCATCCAGATTATTCTAAACCATTAGAGGTTGAATTATTATGTAAGCCATGTCATAAAAAAGCAGATAAGGAGAGAATAGAAAATGACAGATAAAAGTATTTTTGATGTGAGTGATTTGGAAAAGGAAATTGAAATAATGGAAGACGAAGAAGACAAGAATGTTCAATTAAAAGAATGGGACGAATTTTTTATTAAGTTATCTAAAATTCCAAAAGATGGATTAAGTGATTTACAAAAAACAATTTATATTACAATTTGTAAAGCAAAATTACAAGAACGCCAAAGAACAAAAGCCGAAGTTGTTCGGGTTATCAATGAATTAACAGATGGAGAATTGTCAGATTTGTTTTATAATATAAGCTCAAAAGAACTAAAAAAGAGGTTGGGGATAAAATGATTTCTAATCCATTAGTTTTTTTAAAAAAAATATTCCCACCAGTCAAGAACGAGCTGACTTGGGTTTACTTTAGAAGATTGGCTTTATGGATGAAGGAGCATAAAAAATGACATACTCCCACTGCCTAAAGGCAGGGGTATCTAACTAAAAATGGAAACAAACAAAATATACAATATGGATGCGAAGGAATTATTAAAGAGTTTTCCAGATAGTAAAAGAATTGTGATTATAACAGACCCTCCTTATGGAATTGATTTAGATTTAAAATGGCTCAGTGATATGAATATCGCTGAGGGAAAACAACCCAATAAAGCAGACCACAAAATTGAAGAAGATAATAAACCATTTGATGCTACACATTTGTTTTTGTATAAAAGAAGATTGATTTTTGGTTTCCCTTATATTTATGATAAAGATGCAACTGGATGGTTAGTTTGGGATAAACAACCAAAAATAGATGAAAGAGGAATAGTTACTCCTGTTGAAGTTGCATCTACAACACTTAGAAAAGGTTATGACATATTTAGAGTAATGTGGGGGGGGTTTATGAGAGATGATGACATAACTGAAAAAAGGTATGAACATCCAACTCAGAAACCAGTAAAACTTATGAGAAGATTAATAGAAAAGTTTACTAAAGAAGGAGATTTAATTATAGACCCTTATTGTGGTTCAGGTTCAACATTAGTTGCTTGTGCAAAATTAAGAAGAGAATTTATTGGATGTGACATTAATCCTAATTATGTAAAGATAGCACAAGAGAGAATACAAAAAGAACTTTCACAAACTAAATTGGTGGTCGGCTTTCCTCCCAACCCTAAAGGGATGGGTATCTCGCCGACGATTATATGAAATTAAATAATATAGGATTTTTGTTTGGAATATCTATGTGGGGACTGGGGGTATTTTCTACATCCTCAGTTTGGTTTATTCTTGGCGGGGGATCATTACCATTACTACTTTCAATCAGTTCAATACTAATTACATTGTTTGGAGTGTTCAATAAAAAATGACAGAAAGAAGTATTTTTGATGTGAGTGATTTGGAAGAAAGTGAAAGTATAATTAAAGAAAGTTGTCACAAATTCGGAATAAGAACTCCTTTGAAAGATGATAGTATAGACGGAGAAACTATGAAAATGCTTATGCATAATTCTCTTGTTATAAAGAGTCAAAGAATAAAAGCCGAAGTTGAAAAAGTGCTTGTTCAGTTTGGTAAAGAATTAAAAGAAAATAAATGGGAAGCATTAGGTCAGAATAATGTTGCTTTATCTGATGTTTTAAAGAAATTAGAAGAACTAAAAAAGAGGTTGGGGCTTTAGATGGGATTACTTTTAGATACTTGGTTTGGAGGAAATGTATTGATTATGAATATAAAGGATATGTGATTCACCGAAGAGGATTTGAAATGACAAACGATAATTTAAGCGAGAAGATTATGAACACTTATGATGCAGTAGGAGATAAAGGAACTCTTGATGTAAAAGATGTCCGAGAAGCTGTTAAGAAGTTGAAAGATGAAATCAAAGGAACTTTTGAAGATGAATATGTTCAAGAACAAGTAAATGAGAAAATAAAAGAAATCTTTGGCGA
>ERZ1292644.741-Hain-H14-01um-R2-741-length-19579-cov-6_pt1 | contig 19579 bp, 24 predicted proteins | sample MGYA00564402_ERZ1292644 | MGnify/ENA primary metagenome ERZ1292644 (study PRJEB36523, sample SAMEA6512644) | groundwater metagenome | collected 2019-01-09 | study: AquaDiva: Metagenomics assemblies of 32 groundwater samples
CTCACTCACGCCGGAGGCGCGAAGAATCGCAGCGCTCGCGGAGGAGAAATTCAAAGCAGCAAAGTAAATTTTATAAAAATCTGCGCCGGGAAAATAATGTTCTGAAAATATAATTTATAAAAATTATACAATGAACGAAAGAAAAAGAGCCAGAGATTTTGCCCAAGCACTTGTGGAAAATATGAATATCAATCCTCGGATCGAAACTCATATTTTATTTTCATTTAATGATATAAATATGTCAATTGCCGATGTTTTAGAAACTGTTCTTATTAAAGTAATTATGTATTATTATATAGACCCGAATAGTGATTTATATGATGAACACGTAATTCGCCATGTTTCAGCTTTAGCAAAGGCTTTAAAAGCACATGACTTAAAAGCAAATGATTTAAACGCAACTCAAGAAAAACTCGAAGCGTATGATTTTAAGAAAATCGCACAAGAATTAATCGACGATGTTATCGACCCAATTAGAGAAAAAATTAGAAGAAGAATTTTGTTCTAAAGATAAAAAAGAATAATAGTATATTAACACAATTGGACTTGGAGACGTTTTATCGGATAATATGAGCCATCTTTTAGATGAGCTCATGTCTTATGATTATTGGGCAGATGCGCGAGAAGAAATTATAGATATTTTAGCTTCAATGATTAAAAATTTAGTTATTCTTGATAGAATGGGTATGGAAACCCAGGAAGATTTAGATAGACAGGCTAATCTTGATTATCATGCTTTGGCCGAAAGAACGCTAAAGAATCATATAATCGAACGAGCAGGATTTGAGCCAGATTATAGTCATTTTAGTCCAATGAAGAAAACTAAACAATAATATCGTAATTTAATATAATGCGCTTTATATAATGTCAATGATTGGCGATATAAATTTAACTAATAACAAATGCTGGCTTTGCAGGATTTGTCGCTGTGAAAGCAATACATGTTGTTTTTTTAACGCATTTAAACAAAAAAGAAGAACGCGCAGAATCAAGCTCGTCTCGCGTCATGATGTTTGTCTTTGCGACCAGCATTATAGCGAGTTTGAACGAATCAAATTTTTATTAGATTTGCTATTGCATGAGAACGCACATCCGGAAGAAAGCTTAACGTATGAGCATAATTAATGCATGCGCATATATAAAAAAAGAATCCCGGGAAATTTTTCTTCAAACCAGTATTTAGCTCCTAATATTGAATGCATTTGCCTTGCTCGCATCATATTTCGAGTCTCATGAAGAGAATGCTTAAAGCCGGCCAATTTTAGCCATTTTAATATATCTGGCTTATCATACATATGCTTATCAAATATAATACTTTGAAGGATTGGAACTTTTTTTTTCATTCCTAAATTCAATGCTTCATAAATTGTAATCGATTTTCCAGGCATTATAAAGATGTAATTATTATAGATATATTTAATATAAAACATGGCTTCAACTGAGAAACATCGTAATAATTTAACAAAATGGAAGAAATTTCAAAAATATCGATACTGTTTCAGATGTAAAGGATACAGCGATAATAATAATGGAAGGCTTAAAGAATGTATCTGTAAAAATGAAGATGGAACTAAAATGGTTAATATTTTTTATCCTCCCAAAATGCATTACTAAGTGATTGCTCAAGCATGTCTTTTTTTTGTATTTGGCGATTCCTGACTTGACATAATTTTTATAAATTTTTTTTAATTTTCATGTCAAGTCAGGAATCGCCAAATACAAAAAAAGAGATGCTTTGAGCATCGCACTTAAGAAGCAAAATGCCTTATTCTAAAGTCTTTAAAATTCGTAAATTTTTAGTAGGATTATCACTAAATTGATTAATAAATCGTTGATATTCTTGTAAATAATTATTCTTAGTTTTTTTCTTTAGTCGATGCATTGCAAGCAGAAAAGCTATGCAAAAAATCCCGCAAAATCCCGATTGCAAGCTCTGTATTTGTTTCTTGTTATAATAATAATCATTCATTAAAAATTCTTCCACTTCTTCAGGAGCTAACATACCATATGAATCAAAATATATCTTAGTTGCATTATCAATAAATAATGCGACCCAATGTGTGCCTGGTTTATCAGAATCAGCCAAATTTATAATATAATAACCCGGATTACTATGCTTTTGAGAAGCGAGCTTATCCTTCGAACAAACATGTAAATTTATCCCATAATGTTCGGCCAATTTTATAAGCTGATAATTAGTAGTCATCGACATTTTTACTCTAATTCCTAAGCTATATTAGCCAATTGATAATAATTTTAGAGTAAATTATGATGCATTAAACCCTGATGCTTTAAAAGAACCGCCGTAGTGATGATGATGAATATGAACCGGTGTTCTTAAGCTCGCACCTGAAGGAACCGGTAATCTGGCATCGGGTCCTTTTTGAGAAGAATATACTACCATTGCATGATTATCATGCGATAAATCACCCCCAAATTGCCCATATGCTTCAGAATAAGCCCCAATTTTATCAACGAGAGCCGGCGCATATCTATCATGAACCTGGTCGATTTCTTTCGAATATTTAGGCGCTTTTTTCTTCAATTCACTAAATCCTCGTTCAATAACTTTCTCAACATTTTTCTTAATAAATTTACCTGCATGCGGTTTGACGTGCTCTTTATATAAAGCTTTTGCTTTCTGATAAACTTCTTTTAATCCTTCTCCGGAATGCTCCCTCGCGATGTCGCTTAATTGTAATCTAACGCCTTTATTAAGACGCTTTGCACTCATTACTTTTTTATGATTATTCGGCATCATACTCACACACACGTTTCCTCCTGAAAGCGCAGATGCATTGAGTTGAACCATTTTTCCATTATGAAGCTTCCTCGCCTGTGGGCCGGTTAAATGAAGCATAACCTCTTTTAATCCGTAAGCGCCACTTACCGATCCCAGCTTATCTACAATTGAAGAATTAAATTTATTTCCAGCCATTGCTATTTGGGGCGCGTATGCTGGAAATGATGAAGCCAATAAAGCCTCTGAACCGATAATCGCGCTTTGAACTCCTTTTTTAAGAATTGGACCTAAAACACTCTTTAGATTTTTATCATAGAAGTTTTTAGCCTTTTTAGCTCCGGATTTGATACTCTGCCAAATTTCCTTCAGGCCAGAAGCTTCAAGTTCAGCGTTAGTCATATGTAAGCTTCCTCCTTGCATTGATTTAGCTAATCTGGCCGATAAAGCAAGCTTATGTTTATTTCCCATAATATGCCTCGGAAGAAGCTTAACTGGCTTTCCAGCCATCAATGCGCTAACTTGAGTTTTAGTCAATGAACAAGATACTAAGTGTAATTTTGCCTTTGCCATCTTTTGCGTAATATATATATAACTTCATAAAAAGCAAAAAAATTAAATAATAAATTGAGTTTTATGACATTTGAATTAAAATATTAGGTTTTTATGACTATAAAAACAACTATTTGTTAATAAAATATTGAGTTTTTAAAATCATCAATTGTAATCGCCGATATTATTATTTGCTCTTCTTCCTCTAAAGGATTGCCTTTTTTTTTCTGTAAGTATCGCCTATTTCGTTCTCGTTTATTTATGTCAAATGGCTTTATACGCACAGTTTTTAGCTTCAAATCTTTTAATAATTCATTTTTTTTTTGTAAAAATGAAGCCTCGTCATCCCTATTCAAAGCTTGTTTAGCTTTTTTTTTCTGTAAATATTGCCTATTTCGTTCTCGTTTATTTACATCATATGACTTTATACGCACAGTTTTTAGCTTCAAATCTTTTAATATTTTACTCATTTTCTTTTTGAGTAAAGCCTCATCAGTCCTTTTTTCCAGTTGACTTTGCCTATTTTGTTTTTGTTTTTTTACATCATATGACCTAATGCGCACAGTTTTTTGCTTCAAATCTTCTAATACTTTGTTTAATTTCTTTTTAGATATAGTCTGTTCAGCCTTTATTTTATTCTCTTCAATTATTCTAATATGCTTCGGTGAGCGCTTATGCTTTGCCCTATAAACGACTCGCACGTTAGTCCCACAATCGCATAAAAATTTATTAGTCCTTCCTTTGAGTAAAATTTTTTCTTGGTTATCATAATAAAATTCCCGCGCTCTATCGTTGATAACCTCCTTATTATTGTTGCGGTAAGTTCGATTTCTTGCCCTACTTTCTTCTTGATTTTTATAGTAGTTGAATCGTTGAGTTAGGCGCGGAATACTAAACGCCGGAACTTTATTTATTATCTTATTTTTATATTGATAAAGCCAAAGATGTTCATATGTTCTCAGTTGCGTTTTATCAAAAATTTGATACTCTTTGATAAGCTCAATTTTGCAATCATTGACGCCGTAAGAATCAAATAAATCAAATGAAGATACATATGTTTTTTTACCTAACCCATAACGTTTGTAATCTCGCTTGTGGCCTAAAAATCTATTATGCAGACTTTGAATAGTCGCGCCAATATAAACTAAGTCATTTACATTATTAGTAATTTTATAGATTCGGCCCGTAAGCATTATAATCTATTATTTATTTTATCTTTAGAAATATCAATTTTTTCATTTTAAAAATTAAATAATTAGCTAATATATATGACTGATTTTGAACAAGAACCAGAATCAGAGCCAGAAATGTTCGAATTGGAAGATGCTCGTGAATTAGAAGATTCATTCGAAGTAGTAGACCTTGAAGTTCCAGAAGATGAAAAAAATGAAAATGATGCGCCGGAAATCGAACTAAAGGAATTCGACCCTAAAGAACCTATGGATAATAAAATTAGAAAATATACGATGAATCAGGATACTAAAGAAGTAGAAGTAGAATACGTTGACCAAAGCATTGTGCTCGACAAATACATTGATTTTTGTAATTCAGCGATTGCATCCGGAAAGTTAAACTTTCGCTTGGATTGCGCCAGCCCGGAATTAACAGAATTTAACAATAGATTCTATGCAAGCCTTGTTTAAAATTAAGCTGAATACGAGCAATGGAAAGATTTTACTAATTTCCCTTTCTTTTTTCATTCGTAGATGTCGTTCCTTGTTATAAATTTGCCTATGTGCGCTTATAGCTTCTTTATTTTCTAAATAATATTCGCTTGCTCTTCGTTTAACTTTATCAGCATTTTTTGCATAGTATCTGTCATTATATTCTTTGCGTTTAACTGGGTCATACGCGGGTGGCATACACGCTTCTTATAACATTAAAAGGTTATCTTCAGATGGAATTAAAATTTTCAGATTTGTTAATTTCCCTCTAAAGATAAAATTATATATTTTTTAATATATACTAAAAATAATGATAAGTAAAAAAAATGTGAGACCTATCGATTTAAAGAAAGATGGAAGTCCTTATAAAACTCCCGACTACCAACGAAGAGCCAAAAAAAATTATCATAATAAAGTTAAAATGTGGCGAGAATCAGTCAAAGTTCTTCGAAATTTGCCCCTTGGCGATGATTTATTTGCTGTTTAATTGCTTTCTTCTTCTAATTTTTCTCGCTCTTCCCTTTTCCTTTTTTCTTCTTTTGATTTCTTTCTTTTATCTCTTTCTTCAACGAAAGCCTTATGTAGTTTAAGATATAGCTCAAACTTCTTTTTGATATAACTATTATCATCAAACGTTTTGATGCACCAGTTCATGTAATCCAAATTATTTTTATAGAGAAATCTAACTGTTTTTCCCTTGTGTTTGCCAAGCTTAACAGTAATTTCACCTGTTAATTTCATTTTTTCTAACATATCATTAATTTCTTCTTCTCTTGCTTTTTTAGCTCTTGCTTTAGCTTCTTTTTCTAATTGTTCGCAATAAGCTTTCCATTTTTCTGCTTGTTCTTCTTCTTGTTTTCGCTTAAGTTCTGAATGCGCGCGCTCTTCTTCGTAAGCTTGTTTCTCAGCTTCTTCTTTAAGTCTTTTCTTTTCTAAATTCAGTTCTTCTCGAAATCTTTTTTTTGCTTCCACATTTCGCTCTCTTAATTTTCGATTATATTTTTCAATTGCTTTATTAATGTAAAAGTTTTTAAAATGATAAATGCATGCAGACCCAATAAAAGCAAATGACTCAATCCCTTGACTTGGATTATAAACTGGAAATCCTTTTTTAATTCTTTGTCCGCAAATGCATCGTAATTTTACGCCATTTTTGTCTTCAGTATATAAATCAAGATTTTCTAATTTTGCATTTAATGAAATAAGCCTATTCTTAACAGCTTTTTTAACATTCAATAAGCGCCAATCATTAAAATTAAAGTCTTTATTAGCTTTATTAAGCCTTTCATTTAATAATGTAAAATTATGTGAAGTTTTCTTAGCTGGATTTTTATTTGTATTAATGAGAGCCAAATCTTTATTATATTCGGTATTCCAATAAATAGGCTTAAGTGTTTTAAATTCCATGTTCTTATCTCTATAAATTCTTGTCTTTAGATGGAAATTAATTATTTAATTTGAGATATATCTTATGGAAATTTTGATTTCCATCTAAAGATAATTATGTATAAGAATATATACCAATTCGATGAGTTCAATTCTTCATTTAATTCATAATTCAAGCGATGACTTTCCAGAAGAAGACTCAGAATCAGAAGCCGTGCTCGAAAGTGAAATTCCCGAGAGCAAACCTGCAAAAGTTATTATTTCTGACGTTAAGCCCGAAGAAGAAAGGCTCAAGGAAGCGAAAGCCGAAAAGAAAAAGCTAATGCTAAAAGAAATTCAAGTAAATCGAGAAAAATTTGACATAGATGAAGCAAATATTTTACTTAAATATCCTTCGTATTTCAGAAAGATGATGGACATCCAAGAAGATTCAGAATATGACCCATTTGTTATATTAAAAAAATATGTTGATTCTTCAAAAAATAATAAGGTCAAAGTAAAATATCATCAAGTTAATAATAAAGGACGTTTTTTCGCAAATGGAAGCGTTGGACTTCAACCTATGCCCCGCCAAATTCGCGGAACTATCGCCGGTAATTTATATCATGATTTAGATATAGTTAATGCTCATCCTTCAATTCTTCAGCAAATTTGCTCTAAAAACAAGATTGAGAACACTCATTTATCTGATTATATTAAGAATCGCGAGACTAAACTCGAAGAAATTATAAAATCAAATCCAGAGCTTGATAATGATAGTGCAAAAACTGGAATTATTTCAATTTTGAATGGAGGAGATAAATTTTATAATAATGAAAAAAATCAAACGCCTTGGCTTAAAAAATTCCACGAAGAAATTCAAGTTATTCATGATAAACTTTGCGAATTGAATTCCGAGCTATATGAAAAAAGAAAAGCCCTTAAAGATTTCAACGCGAAGGGCTCAACCGTTAATGTTTTAATCTGCGAAGCTGAAAATGAATTAATTCAAATAATGGTTAAAGAATTCAGAGAAAGAAACCTAATTACTGAGGAAAATAATTATGTAAATTGCTTTGATGGCATAATGATTGAAAAAAGCAAAAAACTGACGAAATTAGTTTTAGACAATGTTATTAATAATATTCATAGTAAATTTAAAGAAGTTGGTTGGGAATTATTTGTAAAAGAGAAAGATTTTGAAGCGTTAAACACTGCCGTTCCGGCAAATCAACCGGAAGAAACAGAATTTCAAAAGAAAAAATTAAAAGAAATTGTTAAGCCCAAGAAAAAGAAAGAAAAAACAAAAACAACTAAAGTTGAAATGCTTAGCAAATTTGACAACAGTGATTATGAATTTAGCGATTTTTATAATGATTGGAACAATCATTTATTTAATAGCAGAATAGACGTTTCAGAAGCTATCGATAAAGTTTATCCTTGTGTTTTAGCTCGAGTCGCAATCGGCGAAGGAGTTTATGTAAAGAAGCTTCTAACGGATTACACTTCCATCGATATGACCAAACGCTTAGGTATCAATGATTTTAACCTTAGATATCATGAATTAAATCCTAAAGGAACTGCATACGTTATTAAAAAAATAAGGCTTAGTGAAGTTATTCAAGAAAATAATATCTTTAATGGACTCGAGTGTAAAATTTCAGATGAAATAAATTCGACAAGTAAGTTATTTAATGTTTGGCGTAGTTATCAAGCGACGGAAACTGACTTAACAAAACTCAAAGATTCAACTCAAAAAGGACTTGATTTAATTCTTGACTTAATTTTTAAAGTTTGGGCCGATTCAAACCAAGAATATTATAATTATATACTATCTTGGCTCAGTGAGCTTATTTGTGGAAATGGACCCTGCGGAGTCGCCTTAGTAATTATTTCAGAACAAGGTGTAGGCAAATCTAAATTGATTGAATTATTAAATTATGTCTTGGGTAAATATTCTATTTACAATGCAATTGGTGTTGGTGATATCACTCAAAAATTCAACGCATATATGCAAGGAATGCGCTTAATCGTTGTTAATGAATTATGTTCAGTTAAGACGGAATTTATGTCTAATTTTGATAAAATGAAGAGTTTAATAACTGATACAAGCATAACTATTGAGCCAAAAAACATTGGCTCAAAATATCAAATCGATAACATTGCAAATTATATTTTATTTAGTAATAATCGCGATTCCATCATTATAGAAGACAAAGACCGCCGATATGCTGTGTTTAAAGCCAGTTCATTTTATAAAGGTAATTTTGCGCATTTTGCAAATATAGACAAGCTTTGCAAAAATCAAAAAGTTGGGGATGCATTATTTACTTTCCTTAAGAACTTTCATAAGTCAAATGAAAAAGTTGAATTAAGAAGTATTCCCCAAACTCAAATTAAGAGGGAAATGCGAAATAATAGTAAATGTTCCATAATCCAATTTTTAGACGATTTTGATATAATTGAGTATAAAGATGGTCGAGATTGCGAAGATGTAGCGGTAGACACAGACGGTTCCCTAAGAATTCAATCTTCAATATTATTTGCTAAATATAGAATCTTCTGCGATGAATCAAACATAAAGCCTAAATCCTCTATTAAATTTAAATCAACTTTAAATGAACAAGGTATTAAATCAGCTAAAAGAAGTAGTATGTTTTTCATCTTTTCAAATAACAACTCCTTTCGGCATAATACCTATGAATCCGAGACTTAAAAAAATGAAAATTGGGGTTTTTCGACTTTTAAAAATCCAACCAGCTCAACCTCTCCCTAATTTTTTTTGCCTTCCAAGTCCTCCCACTCATAATATTGACTTTTTTGAGATTTTACGCACTTATATTGACTCAGGGAGGACTTCGTGGGAGAAGGAGGATTTTTAAAATTTTATTTTTTATATATATAAAAAAAATATATATATTATATCAAATATCCTCTTTTTTGAATACTTATATATATTATATTATTCTATTTAAATAAAGATATAAGTCCTCCCTAATATCCCTTAAAGGGTTTAATCAGTAATTAAGCCTTTCTACATATACAGTTTGTTTCCCATTTTTGTTCCCACAGTCTTCCTAACTTCCCTATGTCCTACAAGTGCGTTAAATGCAAAAAAAAGCATTATTCTAAGAAAGGCAAAAAAAATTAGGGAGAGGTTGAGTTGGTTGGATTTTTAAAAGTCGAAAAACTCCAATTCTTAAATATGGGGCTTTCCATAATAAGGGCTTAAATGCTGATTAACCCAAGTTATCCATAGCGTCTTTCAATGCTTTGGTTTTCTTAACATGTTCAACTTTTTTTTCATTCAATACCGCGCGTTCATCTTCGAATAATCCAATTTGTCGAGCTATCCCTTCGAGTCTTTCATCAATTTCAACTAATACGGAATCTGAATCTGATTGAATTAAAACAAGGGATTCTTTAATTTTTACAACATCTTCTGGACTTAATTTACCGGCCATCTCTATATATATCACAACAAAATTTAAAAAAATAAATATTCGCTTTTGGTTCTTTTGGAGCGAATACATTCCGAAGGGATGTTAGCGTTAAAAGAACAAGTTAAACAATGTATACAATTATTTCAACTTGAGTTGTAGAAGCAACGGCTGAGAAATTTGATACAGTAATTTGAGCTGAACCCGAAACTGACAAACTTGCGATAGCTATCGCATTGAATCCGATATCTCGTGTGCCTTGCCAAACTGAGCACATAAGCCTTGAACCACCTGATATAAAACTATTATTCAATTGAAAAGTATATTCAGTCGTAGCTGATAAATTACCGAATAATTTAATAACTGCGACTTGTGCGTTAGCTGTGACGGCCGTTGTAATTGATGTAGTTTGCGTAGCATTAGCTGAAACTGCTTGAATTTTTCCTGAATTCATCGTTAATCCTACAGAATCAACTGTGCATTTTAACGTGCTTGAACTGCTAAATCCAATAGCATTAGTAGCAGGAGAATATATGCCTGTATTCGCCGATGTGCTGAAAATAAGAGACGGGGCAGAAACTGTTGCTGAACGTAATTCTATAGGTAAATATGATTGAACAGTTGTAGAAATACATCTTAAGCCTTCAACTCCTCCTGCTGCGAAAGAAAGACTCGAAGCGAATCCTGAAAAAATTCCTGTCGAACCCAAAACTCCATTTCCAAAAGAAAGAGCACATGTAGTAGCTGTTCCTGCGCTTGCCAGAACAGTAATTGTAGAAGCAGAAATTTCTAAAATTTTAGAGGAACTACAACTAAAAGCCATCGTGTTCGAAGCGCTTCTGTAAATTCCGGTCGTTGTTTCTGAAGCGAATAGAATTCCCGGAGCTGAAAGCGTCCCCCCTCTGCAGTTAATCGGTAAATTATTCATTATAAGACCAGTAGTATCAAAAGTTGAAGTCAAAACTCCTCCACAACTAATTCCAAGCGAATTAGCCGAAACTCTATAAATTCCTGTATCTGGATCTGAACTGAAACTATAACTCGGCAAAGATACTGTTCCGGCCGGGGCTAACATCGCGAGAGTTGAAGTTAAATTGGTTTGATCAATACTAAACCTCAAAGTTGAATTTGTTGAAAAGCCTAAACTATGAGTTCCAGTGTTGTACATGCCTTTTAATCGGTCGTTTTCAAAATAATAGCTCGGTGATGATGCTGTTCCGTCCGATGCTGCTATAGGTAATTTAGCTACGATTTCACTGGTTCTTATGCGAAATCGCTCTGTTCCCGAGCAAGTAAAGCCTATTTCATTAGCTGTTGGTCTGTAAATTCCGGTCGTCGTATCCGTACTCATATAAATCGATGGACTCGAATTTGAACCGGCTTTCAAAACTATCGGTAAACTATTCATTGTTAAGCCCGTAGAATTAAATGTCGAAACTAAACTGCCAGCGCAAGCAATTCCGAGATTATCAGCCGAAACTCTATATAAACCCAAATCTAAATCTCCTGTAAAACTATAGCTTGGCAAAAACGAAGTTCCTGCGCTATTTGTGATAACTCCACTTGAGCTCAATCCTTGAGTAAAGCTCACGGCTCCAGTTAAATTTCCACCTGTGAGTTTAAGATAACGTAAATCGCCTGTCGCGATTGATAACGTTGAATCGCTTGCATTGAATTCATTAGGATTGAATATTGTTAAGAGATTCTCCGGCGCGACGTATGATGCCATAGTTTATAATCTATATAAAGAACAAATAAATTAGTTTAAAAATATAATCTAACCCTTTGTATACTTTAAAAACTAATTGATTTAGTCTTATTGAACTGTAAAATGGTTAAAAATCCAGATAATGAACTTATAAATTTTTACGAATTAATGCCGAAAGAACTTCAGCCAAAAACTTTAAATCCGGGCTTTCATTTGCACGGGATGGCTCTTCCGAGCCGGATTTTAATCGTTGGAAGTTCGGGGGCGATGAAAACAAATGCTTGCCTGAATATCATTGAAAAAATGAAAGGTTCGTTCGTTGAGATAATAGTTATGTGTCAGGATACAACTGAGCCCTTATATGCGATGTTAGCTATGTTATTGCCAGTAAAATTGATTGAAATTCAACCTGGCAAAATAATTCCAGATATGGATAAATTTCCAGTAGATAGAAAGTCCCGATTAATAATATTTGACGATTTGTGCCTACTCTCGAATAAACAACAACAGCCGATTATAAACTTTTTTATTAGAGGACGCAAATTGGGTTATACTTCTATTTATTTGACTCAAAGTTATTACAGCACGCCGAAAATTATACGTGGACAATGTAATTATATAATTCTTAAAAAAATTCAGGCATTGGGTGATTTGGGCTATATTTTGCGTGAATACAAGCTCGGGGTTAGTAAGCAGGATTTGCTCGATTTATATGAAAACGCGACGCACGGCGAAAAAGATTTTTTAATGATTGATTTACAAACGAATGAGTCCGGCAAGAAATACAGGCGAAATTTCTTAGAGTATTATCGCGTCTAATTTTGCTTGAATAGGACAAGCGCCGACGCGATGTCGGAACGACATTAGGTAGGCAAGACATATAATTTTAATATTTTTTAGCATATTTTATAATAATATCATTAATATATCTTGTAATGAGTCTTAATTATCCGATTAGAAATTACAAAAGTTTATCGGATTTTAAACGGAAAGTAAGAGATGAGAGCAAAAAAATTGAGATTCAGAGAAATCTAAATCAGCGATATATAGCTAATTATAAGGCTCAGATGTCCGGCAGACCCCTTGAAGTCAATCAGGACCAGGCTTCTCTTGTGGGGACGGTTTTAGATCAATTGCGGACGGTATTGACGGAATCTCAAGCTCAATCAGTTTTGGGTGAAATCATTCAAGCTGAGGAAGTTAAGCTTCTTCGGCAGAATTTTCCACCGTTTATATATTACGAGCACGGGCGCAAATATACGAATGCTGAAGATTTTTTAATATTTTGGAATAGATATGCGAGAGAGCATCTGTATAATCAAAAATACAATGAAACAGTAGCTATAAAACAAATAAATAAATTAAGAGACTCTTTGTTAGAAAAGATTGAAAGATATCGGGGATATTTAGGAGAATTTGTTGACCCAGCTATAGAAGAGATTAACGAGGTTTATAATTTACCTAATAATCAAAATCTTGAAAAAATAGAAAAATTTCAAGAATATAAAAAAATACTTAACGCAAGAGTTAAAGAAGCTCAGAAAAATGAATCTGAAATCGAGGTTAAGAATAGAAGAATGGCTGAAGAAGCAGAGCAAAAAAAAGGAACTGACAAACATTCGAAAAAGCTAAAAGATCGCGATGAAGCTGAAGCTAAGGCTAAGCGTGATGCTGAAGTAAAGAAAGCTATAGAAGAAGGAGATTACATATTAAATATTCAACAGTTTCAAAATCAAAATTTATACGGAGATTATGTTGAATATATTAAAGAGGAGCTTCCTAAATTAAGAAATGATAATGTGCGACTTAAATTTTTAGACTTAAGATTACGCACAGATCGAAAATTAATGTCTGGGGAGACCGTGCGTGAATTAGGGAATATTCGCGATGAATTATATCAAAAACTTCAACACTCTAAACGAGGGCCTGAGGTTGTGGTTCAGCAAGCCATTGACCCTAATAGCGAAGAATATTTAATTAATATGATAGTTCCGCGATTATATGAAAACCGTAATGATGAGAAATATTTGAAGAATATTTATATTCCTTTAGTGCATTTAATTGGTGATTTATCTGGAGATGAATATAAAGCTTTAGGAGATGTTCCGCAGGAATATTATTCATTGATTTGGCACATACTTTTAAACAAAAAAATTTTAACTCCAGAACAGGCAATAAAAATTGTGAAAAAAAAACCAGTTAGAATTCTTCGTAATTTGAATTTAGGAAAAGCATACAGTTATTACGTACATATGAAAGAAGCAAAGATAGCGAACGTTAAAGCTTCTGACTATGATAATACGACTGCTCCAATTTTTGCGATATCTGGCGATTATCAAATGCCTGTGCCAGATTTTCAACCTGTTAATGAAGAGATTTTACCCGTGCTTCAAGCTCAATCGCGTGAGGGAATATATGCGCCTATCCAAGAACAAGAGGGAATATATGTGTCTGAAGCAGATCCAGAAGATGTTGATTATCCAAGTCAAGGTCAGGGTTTTCGAAGACGGAATTTTAATCAACGACGTTATAATAAGGTTATTGCTGGCGAAATTCGTGCTGGCAATAATAATCGTAAAATACTGCGTCATGCGCAACTTTTTGGCCGAAAAATAATAATATAAATATTATAAAAATTTCATCATATTATTATATAAATCGTTAAATTCCTTATCATTTATAAAGAATATGACAAGTAAAGTAAGAACGACTGGAGTTTACCCTTTGATTTTGAATAATTCAAATTTAGTTAGTGGGAATGCTAATAATAATGTATATCGCTATAGCTTTCCGGCCGGGGCTTGTAAATTTAAGAAGAATTCAAAAATAGCGGTTGCTTCGATTAGTATGTTTTATTCGTGGATAAATATAAGCGCAACTAATGAAAACAATACTTATAGCATAATTCAACCAACATCTACAACTCCCGCAACTTTAACGATTACGATGCCCGACGGCTTCTATAGCGTTGCTGAGCTTAATTCTTATTTACAATTCGCGTTAATCGCTGCGGGATATTATTTGATAGATTCTAATGGCGATTATGTATATTACTGTCAATTTCAAACTAATTCAGTGCTATATGCTGTCGAATTCGATAGTTTCCCGATTCCGACTTCTCTCCCAGCATCTCATACTTCGGGAGGCATGACCTTTCCCGCCGTTAGTTCTACACCCCAATTAGTCGTTCCTTCTACCAATATTCAGTATAATCTCGGGTTTTTAGCGAATACTTATCCATCCATCACTCAATCTACTAATTACTCAGCTTATTCATCATTTACACCGCAAATTACGAGCATTGAATCAATGATAGTTTTATGCTCATTATTACGAAATACTTATTCTTCGCCTAATACAGTTTTATATGCATTTTCGGCCGGGGGCTCTTCATATGGCGATTTAATTTCCAGTGCGCCTAATCAACTTAGTTTCGTAAATATCTATCCTGGGCAGTATCCTAATTTTGATATAACTTTTGTAGACCAAAGCTTTAATGCATTGCCAATTAAGGATACTAATCTCGTTATCCAATTGATGGTAGAAACTGAAGATGAATACAACGATTGAGTTAGAAAATACTCGGATTTCTAAGAATAATTTCTTTTTTTTTAAGTTTAATTACCATAGTATAAAACTTATTATTATAAAAGTTTAGTAGGCATGGCTATCATTTTAAGAGGTAATACACTAATTAGAGGACGAGGTTCAGTATCAAATCCGCGAGCACAAATCAATGAAGAAATCGACCCAGATCCATTGCCAGTTATGCCAACCGTGCAAATCATGCCACAAGCGATTCCAGATACAAAAAATACTAAATATCTCGGGGGATTGACTGAAAGATTAGAAAAATTAAAATTACAAAATAAAAAAAAATCAGCACCTTCTCGAAGCCAATTGCATTTTTAATTTAGAAATTAATGATAATCAGCGAATATTAATTATTTATTTTAAAATTTATCATTTATAATAATATAGTGATAAAAAATGGGAGACGAATATCTTTATGAAACTTCTTTATTTGACGATGTAAGTAGAGTGCCTTTTATTGATAAGGAAGTTCTTTATTTACAGGATGGACAAAATGGTTCTTACAATCAGCAAATCACATTCGATTCAAGTTCTCTGTCGAATAATGGAAAGTTTTTGGATTATAAAAATTCTTATCTTGAAATTCCGTATCAAATTACTCTTAAAGCTACTGGCCAAGGAACTTTATCAAATCCTTATAGTGTCGGCATGAAGAACGGTTCATGGCAAATTATCGATAGTATGGTTGTTGATTTTGGTAATCAGAATGTCGTATCTTTGACATCGTTTCTTAATATTTTTACAAGCTTTAAAGTAATGTCAAGTTGGTCCTTGAGCGATTTAAAGAAATGGGGAGACCAGCTAATGTTTTGCCCTGATACAGCCACATCAGCTACGTTTGTAGCTACAAACGCAGGTTCTGCATCAGGAACTGGCACAATGAATAATATGGTAGCTCCTCTTGCAAGCACTGCAGTAGTTGCAACTAATTTTGTAAGAGCAAGAGATTGGACAACTGCGTCTAATCTCGATATTGTAAATGAAGGATTTTTAAGAAGATTAAAATTAACTGGATATACACCTGCCGTATCCGGCGGTTTTACTAATTTAACTGTGGCGGATGCTGTTAATATCGGTAAAAATTCATATTTGACAAGCGCTGATTTAGCGACTTGGAATATGCTATTAACAATTAGATTAAAAGATAAAATTAACATTGTCTTTGCGTATTAAAAACGCAAGTCTTTCCATGTGAAAGGCGAGATATTTAAATTGCGAGGAAATCCTTAGAGCTTTACTTACTTAATTTTGAATTTAAATTCAAAATTATGAGTCAAAATAGTAAAGATTGGGCAATCCGCAGTAAGTTTATTCAATTTGAATAAGCTATTCAACGACTAGATATTTATCGGTTATTATATAATAATAGCTTAAGGTATAGTCTATTCCCCTGTGAAAGCAGTTAAAGTGTAGTCCTTTTTAAAGGGCGAACTTTATTAGGGTATTTAAAGATTTGTTCATTTTTCGATAATCTGCCTTTACTTTGCGGAAGTTTAGTTAGATTAACTATTAATTTCAACGCATCGTCTCTTTCTCTTCCATACACCGGTGGACCTATTGTAATGCCTTCTACGGCAATGACGTTAGTCCAAAATGCAGGACGATGCAATCCAGTTATGATAACTTCAGGTGCTTTTGGAAACCCAAATGGACTTTTAACGGCTGAAACTCTCGCAGTTCGATGCAATGTTCTTAAAACATCGGATGGAGCCTCTTGGAGTTCTATTTCATCATGTAGATGGTATATTGATGCTTATACTCTTGCGCCTGAAAGCATTCAACGATATCGCGACCTTGAAGTTTCAACTATTGAATATAATGATTTATATCAATATTCCGTCGCGGTATCATCAACTGGAAATTTTAATTCAATTATTACCAACGGAATTCAATCCCCCGAATTTTTAGTAGTAATTCCGTTTTTTGCATCAAGTTCAACATTTAGCGGGGGATTGCTCGGAACAATTAATCCTTATCAATCTCCATTCGACCCGGCTCCAGCATGCAGTTCTCCTTATCTGTGTCTAAAGAACTTTAACGTGCTTGTTAATGGCTCAAACGCCTTTTCTCAGAATGTTCAATACGACCACGATATGTATATGAGTGAAGTTTCTTCATGCAATGCGCTTAATGGCGGAAAATCAACTGGGCTAACTTCAGGCTTAATTGACCAACTTATGTGGAGTTCATCTTATAGATATTATGTTTGTGATTTGAGCCGTAGAGTCAATCCTAACGAAGTTGTGAGTTTGAGTATTCAAGGAACTGTTAATTCAGTAATTACTGAGCTAATGTGCTTCGTTGTGTATAAGAAGACTCTCAAGATTTCAAGATTAACTGGAAATCCAATTAATTAAAATTTTGATTTTATTCTAAATATAAGATAGCTAAAGATTAACATGCGCGTAATCGAGCGAATTTTAATGAGAGATGCTTTAGAAGCGAAACAATTACCTTATAGAAAGAACGGAACGAGAAAAGAGGTTTATGATGGAATAGCCTTACAAACAAAGAGTGGAAAAACGAAAGAAAATATTTATATTGACGATAATGGCAATTACAAGACAAAAAAATAAGATTTGATAGCCATAGCTACCGAATTCAAAATAAAACATTCAAATATTTTTTTTGAATTATTGAACGTCATTAAAGCGCCCGCAATGATTATTATAATCAAATATATCCATACAAGGCATTTCTATACCTTTTTCTTTACAATATTCGCGAACTGCGTTTCTGACGTAATATTTATGCTGATTAACGCAATTATGACAATCATTAATTTCACCGAGAGGATTCGTTTTTAAAAGACTTCCGGGAGTATAAATCTCTTCAATATTTTTAAAATCACAAGGCGCATTTAATTGTTCAATCGTATAAAATTTCTTATAAAATTCGAATGCTTCTTCGGGAACTTTATCACAAAACATATGACAATATTCGCTAAGAAATCTAAAATATTCATCTGGAATTTCTAAAAGGTCTGGAAAACTTTTCGCGTAAAATTTTTTTAAACTGACCCGACTATCTAAATTTTCTTCATACGTTGAACTTGACTGCATTATAAATTATAAATTTCTTGTCTTTATAACAAAAAATGAAAGCTAAATTTTGACTAAAAATTATATCAATTATGCATATTGAGCTACAAAATTAGCTATCATTTCAGCTAATGCTTCTCGCGACATAGTTGCTTTTTTATTGTTTAATTCAACCGGTTGAACACTTAAGCCTTCTCCCGATAACAATGCAATTCTTTCAGCTTTTGTTGAAGGAACTTTAATTTTACGACCTTTGATAATTTTACCAAGTTCATTATGACTCAATGAAGAATAATCAACGGGATTTGCTTCCGCCGGAATTGCTTTTTTTGATGTGGGTTTTTTAGCTTTGGATTTAGGTTTAACTTCTATTTTGACTTCAGATTTAACTTTAATTTTAGGTTTGGTTTCAGATTTAACTTCAATTTTAGGTTCAGGAATTGGGTCAGGAAATAAATTTTTAGAATTGTCAATAATGCAACTATCATAAGAACCTGATGCTGAAGTTTTAATACCATGATGATTTAGACTAATTGTTATTAAATCTCCTTTGGAAAGGCGATGTGGGTTAAGATACAAGTCAATATAAGCAATATAAATAGATCGAAATTTATGCGGAGTAAAACCATAACAACTCTTAATATAACTATTAATTCTATTTACAACTCCTATTTCAGAAACGCCGACGGTTTGCAACATTTTAACAACACTGCGGGCATCTTTTAAAAGGGCATCAACTTCATTCGCATCATTATTAAGCAATATTTTAACATGGTCATAAATATCTGTGATGCCATGCTTTTTAGTTTTAATGTAAAACTTATTATCTTCAATTTTATAATCGGATTCGATTAATTCAGAAATTCGACGCCCTGTTATAAGCAATAAATATGTAAATTTTGCTCTAAAATCATAGATTTTTCTCTTTACAATGTCTTCCAATACGTCAATGTTAATATGATATTCAGTATGATTGACCTTTTTAGGAAAATCAATTTCTAACTGTTGAATTTCATCAGTTGATGGAGTAAATTCGGCTTTCCATTCATCTTTAACTAATTTTTTAACTGAGTATAAAGTTGTCAAATATGTTTTAAAATTTTTAGCCTTTAGTCTTTCATTCTCATCGATAATTAATTGCTTATTGTTCGTTTCATTTGCCTTATCTATAATTTCTTTAAATTTTTTTGAGATTGCCATTATTTTTATATTATAATATTATCTTTATAATATTTCTTTTTTATAAATAATAATATTTTAAATATTCTATAAATTTACTTTGCGATTTTTTTGCACTTTTTCCCGGTGCAGATTTTTATAATATTTTTTTTGCGCCGGGAAATAATTTACTTTTTTCCGGAGCAGATTTTTTTATAATATTTTTGCAGTGCGATTTTTTTGCACTTTTTTCCGGCGCAATTCTTAGAGTTTTTAAGTTAGAATGTTAATTCATATATAATACTTAAAAATATTTT
>ERZ1292644.742-Hain-H14-01um-R2-742-length-19578-cov-10_pt1 | contig 19578 bp, 20 predicted proteins | sample MGYA00564402_ERZ1292644 | MGnify/ENA primary metagenome ERZ1292644 (study PRJEB36523, sample SAMEA6512644) | groundwater metagenome | collected 2019-01-09 | study: AquaDiva: Metagenomics assemblies of 32 groundwater samples
ACGATCCAATCCCATCGAATCATTGGACCACCGTGCGCTGGATATTGACTTCGCGTCGTTGCGGGGATGAAGGCGAAGGCTTGATTGGAGAGGTGCTCGCCGGGAAAGCCCCACCATCCGCTTGGGCCTGTTGCCTGTGCGGTCAACAATTCAAACTTGTCGATTTCACAAACATTGGCCCAGATCTCAGGGAAGTCACATTCCAATTGCATGGGAATACGTTTACATTCTTGCTCCAAGCGCAAGAGCAAGCGCGTTTTCGGGCTATGATGATCTGGTTAAATAACTGATCGATCCTCTATGAAGATTCCGAGTAGTGGAAGTGTGAACGAAATCGAGATTAACTGGAGAGTCGAGGCGGCTCACGCCAAATATGGAGACGACGACCGGCTGACAGAGCTCGCGAACGAGATCACCAAGTCAATCTGGCAGGCGATCGGAGAACAAAACCATCACAAAATCAGACCAAATCTAGCACACTAGCCTCGTAGCATGAAAACAATTCCGCTTGGAACTATCGTGCAAGGGGACTCGGCGGAGGTACTCCGCGACTGGCCCGAAGCGAGCGTGTCGGCGTGCATCACCGATCCGCCCTACGGGCTGCATTTCATAGGGCAGACGTGGGATCAGTTCGGCGCGGGCGTCGGGGATCACTGGAAATCTAGGGAGCGAGCGGGATCAATGCACGCGGGTAAGTACGATCACCGCCGCAATGGTGAGTATCAGGCGGAGATGGGCGGCGTGTTCCGGGAATGCTGGCGCTTGCTCAAGCCGGGCGGGCACTTGTTGAGCTTTGGCGGTTACCGCACGTTTCATCGGTTGGCCTGCGCAATTGAGGATGCAGGATTCGAGATTCGGGATTGCCTGTGCTGGCTGTTCGGTAATGGCTTCCCGAAGTCACACAATCTGCAGGGCGCTTGGGCGGGTTGGGGCACCGGGCTCAAGCCCGGCTGGACACCGATCCTGATGGCGCGGAAGCCGTTTTCGGGCACGGTGGCCGAGAACGTGATCGAGCATGGTACGGGGGCGCTGTACATTCAAGGCACTCTAATCGGAACGTCAAAGAAGGTGCCGCGTACTTTCGGCAGCCATCGTTGGTTCCGTGGGAATCTTTACAATGGCGAGTTGAGTGAGCCTCGGGCGGAGTCCCAAGGGGAGAATCCTAATATCGGGCGCTGGCCTGTGAACGTCGCGCACGACGGATCGCCGGAGGTGATGGAGGCGTTCGCGGCATTCGGCGAGGAAAAGGGCCAAGCGGGAGGAGACTCCCAGTCTGGACGGCATTCCAACGGGTTTATGCGGAAACCTAGAAAGACGGACCCGAACGACTCCAAAGTTCAGCGGTACGATGCGCCCGGCTCCGCCGCGCGGTTCTTCTTTCAAGCCCCGTATTCAGACGAGGACTTATCATGGAATCTCGGTCTTGTGAGTTCTGCGGACGGGCTTTTCGACCTGCGAAGCGAATCCGTCGTTTCTGTTCTCGTTCATGCAGTCAACGCGGCGCTCCCCGTGGGAGTGCAATCAAGCGTTTGCACGGCACCTTCTATGAGCGCAACAGCGAGCGAATTAAAACAAATCTTCGAAACCGTTACGCAAGCGATTCACGCTATCGAAGCCGAGTTCTGGTGCGGGTTGCCGCTCGGAAACAGCTTCCTCAACAACAACCGTGCTCCATGTGTGGTGAGCCGCGAGCAGACCGGCATCACGACGATTACGATAAACCATTGGAAATCCGATGGCTCTGCCGTTCCTGTCACATTCAGTATCACGCCAAGGAGCGGGGAAGCTGGAGTTCCGGCCTCCGCAAGATTTAACTACTGCGCCAAGGTGAGCCGTGGCGAGCGGGAGGCTGGACTTTTTGGACTGCCCGACGGAGGCGGGCAAAGGGTGGGAGTTTATAACTCTCACCCTACTTGACCGTGAAGCCGCTCGCGCTGATGCGATGGCTCGTGCGGCTCGTGACTCCGCCGGGCGGGATCGTGCTCGATCCATTCGCGGGGAGCGGCACGACCCTTTGTGCCGCAGCGCTGGAAGGATTCGCGTGGGTTGGGATCGAACGCATGCCGGAGTTCGTGGAAATCGCGGCGGCGCGCGCCCGGCATTGGAGCGCTGTGGGCGAGCGGGAGCGCGCCTTGGCCGATGCGCAGATCGAGATGCCGCTGGATCTGGATGGGGCGAGTAAATGACATTGCCACACTGCATCGGATACCAACAGATACCAACAGGGGGTCTGGGGGCAGCGCCCCCAGGGACCGGATACCAGTGGACCGGATACAAGATGTCGAAGCGAGTTAAACTAACTATACCGCTCCGGCACGAGTCTTGTCAAGAGAATTCTTTCCGCTTGTGACAGTTGATCGGAATCCGCGTCCATTTCCTCTCTATTATGGCCACCTTTAACTCATTGAGAAGATAGGCTTTTAGTGCCCTGTGAGTAGGAATACGCGTCACACCTTGGCCACGTCCACACATGAAATCCTAACGGCCTAACTTTCGTTGCTTTTTTAAGCCGATGCGCCCATGATCGCAGGGCAATCGAGTTCAAGGGCAGATAATGCCGAGCTCTTAACAGTTGCTAAGGTAGGTATCAGCCAGTGCCAACAGGTCTCAGGCGGGGAGGCATTGTCCCGCCGAAGAAAGGCGAACGTCGCGGCGGTCGGCAGAAGGGAGCTCCGAACAAGCGATCGCTTGAAGTCACTGAACGACTCGAGAAGTTCAAGCACGACCCCTTGGTCGCTCTGATCGAGGTTGCTCGTGGTAAAGCTAAGCGCCCTCCCGAGGTCTACTTTGTGCTCCGAAAATTCATCGAGCGTCTCAGGCTCGATGAAGTCGTGTACACTGCGGAGGAAGTCAGTCGCGTTCGCCAAATCGTCGAGGAGGAACTTAGCGGGTTCGTCCCGCAGGACCGCGTGATTCGCGTGAATGAAGCTTTGATGGAGTACCGTTACCCGCGGCTCAAGGCGCTTGAGGTGGAGCAGGTGGAACCAACGCGAGTTGAGATTGTCACAATGGACCATTGTCCTTCTTGTGGATTCGATCTCACGCGGGATGACCCAGACGCTGGGGTTTTGATCCCAGCATTGACGCCTCAGCCGGGAGAAGAGGGAGCGCTTAACTGATGCTTCGCCTTGACGTGAGCCTGTTGGCGCACCAGCGCCCCGTTTTCCGGTGGCCCGTGGACCATCATCACGTCGTGTACGTCAAGGGGCGGCGCGCGGGGGGGACGGTCGGCTCGCAGCGGACGTGCCTGCGATGGGCCTTGCGCAGCCCGCTCGTCCGCCCGCTCCGTCAGTTGTGGGTCGATGTGACCCATCGCAATATTTCCCGCTACCTGAACCGCTACTTCCTGACCAGCCTCCATGACTTTCGCGACGGGCGTGACTTCCGGCTCAATCGCGCGGAGATGACGATGAGCTTCCCTGGTGGGTCGGTCGTGGACTTCGGGTCCGTCGAGCAGGGGCACAAAATCGAGGGTTGGGCTTACGACGTGATCTGGATCAACGAGGCGGGTCATGTGCTGAAGGACGAGGAGTTCTACTGGCAGACGCTCGTGCCCATGACCATCGAGCGTCAGGGCGCTCGGGTATTCTACGTGGGAGCTCCCAAGGGTCGCGCGGGCCTGTTTGAGCAGTTTTATCTCAAGGGGCTGGACGGCCCTGAGCGTGACGCTGACTTTCGTAGTCACCAGCATACGAGCTTCGACAACCCCCTGCTCAACCGAACAGCTATCGAGCGGTACGTGCGCGATATGCCTGCCTGGCTCTACCGGCAGGAGATCATGGGGGAGTTCGTGGCCTCCGCCGACGCACGGTTCAAGCGCGAGTGGTTCCCCGCGGTGGAGGCGTATCCAACCGCGGGGTGCGTCCATGTGCGCTATTGGGACCTCGCGGCGAGCCGGGTGACAATGAAGAGCGGGCGCGCGGTGAGCGACCCCGACGCGACGAGCGGTTGCCTCAGCGCTTTTTACCAGCAGGATCAGACGGAGTTCATCGTCGACGTGCGCCGCTTCCGGGAAGGCCCAGCGCAGGTGCTTCGGGCCGTGGAGGACTGCGCGCGGAGCGACCCCCCCGGGACCGTGGTCGTTGTGGAGGAAGAGCCGGGCGCGAGTGGCAAGCTGGTGAGCCACGCGCTGCGTGAGCGGCTGAGCGCGCTGGGTGCCGTGTTTGAAGCTGACCGCGCGTCGGGTCCGAAGGAGGCGCGCGCCGCGCCGCTGGCGGGCTATGCCGAGACCGGACATGTGCGTCTGCTGCGTTCCACGTGGAACGGGGACCTCATCCGGGAGTTGGAGGCGTTCCCGAAAGGGCGGCACGACGATATGGTGGACAGCGCGAGCGGAGCGCACGGATACCTCGTTCGCGCTGGGCTGCTCGGGGCGGGGGCGGGGTTGTGGGTGAATGAGCGGCACACGGACTGGGGATATTGACGGGGATGAGCGAACGTGGCAGATGGGAAATTAGGTGCGGGAGCAAGCCGCTTTGGGTCCAGCTGGTAGAAGACGGCGTGTCAAACTTGCCATACGTGCTTGCTTGGTATCGAGGGACGTGGTTCTGGTTAGAGTGGAAAGAGCTGGATAGTGTCTCTAGCTCCAGTAAGCAATCTTCGATAGGGTTTCCATGACGTTTCGTGACCGTCTAGAGCATCTTCGGGCTGCGTTCATCGGGGCGCCGCCCGAGGAACCGCCAAAAACAATCGCCAGAGGGCAGGAGCAGGCATTTGATTACGACGTGAGTCTACGTGCCATCACGCGGGGTACGGGCGGGGTTCATTTGACGCGGTGGCAGGCGGACGATATTATCGCGCGGCGCGGCCTTCGCATTTATCGGGATATGCTCGACGACGAGCAAGTCAGTGCTTGCCTCGATCTGACGCGCGCGGCAATTACGCAACGTAGCTGGGACTTCGAGTTGGAGGATGGGGCCAAGCAGGAGGTGATCGCGGCTGCTCTTCGATTCAACCTGACGCGCACGCTCCAGGGGACGTTTGCTCAGCTCCTGGGTTCATTGCTCATGCATCGCGTAGACGGGTTCGCGCTCGTCGAGAAAGTGTATGATGCCACGATGCGTGGGCCGGATAATAAGCCGTGGTGGGGCTTGGCGCGCTTCGCGCTGCGCGATCCGAGCTCGATCGAGTTTGAAGTGGACGCGCATGGGAACTTGTTGGCAATGCGTCAGCGCCTAGGCATGGTGCAGGATGGCGTGCCGCTCGATCCGTGGCGCTTCATCCACCACGTGCACCGCCCGGAGATCAACCGCTATCAGGGACGTAGCGCGCTGCGCCCGGCCTTTAAGCACTATTGGGCAAAGGACAACATCTGGAAATTTTGGAACATGTACATCGAGCGAGTAGGCGGCGGTTTGATTCCTGCCGAGCTACAAGAGGGGGCGGCGCTCACCGATGCTGATCGTTCGGCGCTCGAGAAGTTGATGAAAAATCTGAGCACGGCGTCGGGTCTGATTATGCCACGGGGAGTAAAACTTAATTTGATCGAGCCGGGCGACAACAGGAACTTTCTCATGGCAATCGAGCAACGGGACATGGCTATCGCCAAGTCGCTGCTGCTGCCGAACCTGCTTGGGTACTCGCCGCAGGGTGAGCACGGAGCGCTGGCGCAGGCCGAGAAGCAGATGGAGGCATACTGGCTGATCCTCAACGACTATGCGGACGCGCTCGCGGACACGCTCAACGAGCAGCTGTTCCGGGAACTCGTGTTGTGGAACTTCGGACCGGCGGCACGTGCCCCGATGTTCAGCTTTGGCCGATTTACGTGGGAGCAGCGGCGCGATATCAGCAAGGCATTCGTGGAGCTTCTTCAAGGCGGGGCTGTCCGCAAGACTTATGAGGACGAGGCGTGGTTACGTGAGATGCTCATGGTTCCACCGCGTGAAAAGGATGAAAACGACGGTCAATTGAAACAAGAAACACCAGCGGTAGAAGAGCCGGAAATGCGCCAGCCTTTGGGCGTGAATCCGCTTGACTCCGCGAGCCGCCGCCTTCGAACGAGCGTGGAGTCGAGTGAGCGCGTGGCGCGGCGGGTTGACTTCCAGGGGATCAAGGACGATCTCTACCTGCGCATCGGTGGTGACTACGAGCGGAGCCTGATGCGAGCCGCGCGTCTGTTGCTAGAGGACCTAGCGGAGCAGGTTACTCGCGCCGCTGATGCGGAGGCCGTTAAGGTGTCCTCTCAGTTGGCGAAAAATCTTGAGCGTTCGATTTTCGGTTGGTTGACGGCAGCCGCGCGGTACGGGGGAGACGATGCGCGGCAAACGCTGGAGCGCTTGGAGGCGCCGCGTCTGGTGCGATCCGATGGGGGTTTCGTCAGCGCGTCGAGCGTGCTCCAGTACCTCACGGACAAGGCGTTCACGGCGACCAAGGCGTTCACGGAGGATATGCTCGAGGCGGCGCGCTACGTGCTCATCAACGGCCTGCTCGGCGAGAAGGCACCGGCTCAGATCGTTGAGGAACTACACCGGGCACTCGAGAAGATGGTTCCGGCGGACGTGGAGGCCCCCACATCCGCGCACGTTGCGACGTTGGTCCGCACGACGCTTACCGATGCCTTCAACGCCTCGCGGCGCGCAGTATTCGAGGACCCTGAGTTGAAGGGCTTTGTGGAGGCATACGAGTTCAGCGCCGTTCTCGACGACCGCACGACTCCGATCTGCCGGGAATTGGACGGCAAGGTCTGGCCGGTCGGGCACCCGAATTGGCAGCGATACACGCCTGCACTCCATTTTAATTGCCGGTCGCTGCTGGTCCCGGTCGTGGCGGGTGACGAGTGGAAGGAGTCGCCTGACGAGCTTCCTGGTGGCGTGGCACCGGCACCTGGGTTCCATGCGCCCGGGTTGCCAGACGCAGGTCTCGGCGTGGGAGCTAATCATGGATGACATCATGAGCGCGCCACGCTCTGACAAAGTTGAGGTGGTATGCCCGCTCCAAGCATAGACCTGGCGCGCGAGGCGAAGCCGCTCTCATGCTGCGGCATCGACATTCTCCGCTGGCTCGTGGAGACGGGCAAGCCAGGGACAGTGCTGGAGGTCGGGACGTGGCACGGGGGCAGCGCGATAGCTCTGATGGCGCTCGTGCCTGGGCCTAAGCACTTTCTGGTGACGGTCGATCCCTACGGGAACTGTCCGTATCACAACGATCAACCCATCGAGGATTACGGTGACGAGGCTCAGCGGAGGGCGATGTGCGAGGTGGGCGCAGCCGCGCTTCGACATTCAGTGAACTGGCATCATCTCAAGATGACGAGCCAGGAGTTCATCGAGGTGGCCTACGTTCAAAATCTTCATCCGTGGTACGCTGGCGAGCAGCGGGAATACGTCTTCGACACCGTGTTCCTGGATGGGCGGCACGATTGGCCGGCCGTTCACGCGGAACTCAGCGGTATTAGATTGCGACCGAGAGGAATTATGTTCATCGACAACGTGAACCACGAGCAGTGCGATGGCCGTATTGTCGATGACCAGCACCCGGACGGGTTTGCAGAGGAACTTATAAAAGCGGCGCATAATCTTGGTTTCAACATTGAATTGCGACGGTTTGGTTCCGATCTTGTAGCGCGGCTCTCGTTAACGTAGAAATGAACAACCGGCCCTGTAAAGTGAGGTTGCGATATGGTTCTTGCCCATTACTTCATTACGCTTAATGCGAGGAATAATACCGGTGGTTACACTCGTATGGACGTGAACCCAGGTTTTATTGTCTACATGGAGGACGATCCCAACGGGACTTACATCACGATGCTAGCACGCTTTTTGGTAGATGGCCACGTCGTGAATTGGCGTCCCTTCGTGACAGAGACAATTTCTGAAGTCAGGGGGCTTATAACCGCATTGAATGAACGTGCCGATGAGGTCCAAACGGAACAAACAATGGCCGCGCGAGAACGTCCGAATAACGGAGAAGGTTGAGCTATGGCGAAAAGAAAGCTCGTGCGGCGCGAGATCGAGATATTCGCCGTTGGAACATGGTCGCATCAGAAGTTCGCCACCGGCGATCTGCGAGAGATTGTTGAGAATTTTCTCCGGCTTAAGGAGGTGCACCGGCCACCACTGAAGCTTGGGCACAGCACGAATCAACTGCTCGAAGGGCAATCGGACGGTGACCCCGCCCTCGGTTGGGTAGAGTGGCTTCGAATGTCGAATGACGGGCGCAAGCTGCTCGCTACGATAGAGATACCTCCCGCCGTGGACGATCTGATCGAGGCGCGGCTTTACGATAATGTGAGCGTGGAATTGTTTTTTGACGTAATGTTAGAAGGCAAGCGGATCGGGACGGTACTTCGGGCGGTCGCGCTGATCGGCGCGGACATTCCCGCCGTGTCCGATCTTGCCGCGTTGCGGCGGCTTGCCGCGAGCGCCTCTCCTGTTCCTGGTTGGGCTGACGCCGCGAATTTCCAGGCGTTCACCGCGCGGAACGGAGTGGTGCAGGACGAGGACGCGAAAGAACCTGAATCCGAGGAGAATCACATGGATTTGGAAAGGGCGATTACGGACCTAGCCGAGACAGTCAGGAAGTTGGGCATTCAATTTAGCGCGCAAGGCAGCGCGCTGCTGGAGGAAGAATGTAAGCGCAAGGGCGCCGAAACCGAGTTGGCGCGATTCAAGCAGGTGGAGACGCAGACGCGCGAGACGGAGCGGTTCGCCGCGTACCAGACGCGGCGCGGATCGATCCTGGAAAAGCTCGACAGCAAAGTCAGCGCGGGCGTAATCACTCCCGACATTCGCAGACGGTTCGCCGCCGAGATCGATGGGCAGGTGGCGGATTTCAAGCCGGGCGGGCAGCTCACGTTCAGCGCGGATTTGGTGCTGGAAATGGCCGAGTTGCTGAGTCCGAAGCTGCCACAGGGCGAGCAGGGCCGCGCGGGCGCTGATGCTGCCGGGAAAAGCGCTGGTGACGAGATCGCCGTGAAGATCGCTGAGCACCGGCGGGCGAACCCAGGTCTCAACTATGCAGCGGCATTCTCGCAGGTGCTATCACTCAACCCTGAACTGTCGGCACGTCACGCGGCGGAGACGGAGTTTGAGCAGGCTTAACGTTCAGAACAGAAGCCAACACCGTGGACGCGCGGTCAACGACAATCTCGCTAGGGAGACAATATGGACCCGTTGATGGCGTTTTCCATGAATAGTGGGTTTACAATCTCAGTGCGCGCGGCGACGGATCTGGCCGACCGCCTCTTCCTCGGGCGCGTGCTCGGTCTCGATGGGGACTTCGCGAATACCGGACGCGAGGCGCTCGGGATCATCCTTCAGAACGTGGATTCTGGTCAAATGCTCACGCTCGGCGTATTGGGGAGGTTCCCCTATTACCCGGTCGGAACCATGAGCGCGGGATACATGCTCGATGTCGCGAGCGGACGCATCATCGCGGCGGCGGGCGCCGGGTACATCGTGGGCCGTTCGCTCGGGCAGTACGGCGGAGGCAGCGCGCCCGGGCCGAATACCGCCGTGGGCAGTGGCGCGCTCGGCGAGGGACTGTTCAACTTCATCAACGCCTCGCTGCTGCAGGTGAGCGGGCCGGGCGTGACTGGCGCGTTGGGCGGTGCGTAACCTACGAGGACAGGACCAATAGGACGCGCGGCAGGCAACCCGAACGGAAGGATACGAGACCATGTTGATCGGAAAAGTGCACATCGACAAACCGTTGACGGACTTCGCGCTGGGCTACCGCCCGCAGGGACTGATCGCGGATCAGATCGCTCCCGTCGTGGACGTTCCGAACCAGACGGACCTGTACAAGATTTGGGATCAGGCTGACATCTTCAGGCGCGTTGATGACCGGCGCTCGCCGGGCACCGAGCCGAACACGTTTCGTCTGCGCGTGACGAGCGCGGCTTTCTTCTGCCAGAACTACGAGCTTCAGGCGCCAATCACTCACGAGCAATTGGCGAACGCCGATCCCATCGACCGGCTGATGCTCGAGCAGTACCGCACGCAGGGGATGCTCGACAAGATGGGCATGAACTGGGACCTGCGCCTCGCCGCGCTCATCTTCGTGACGGGCGGCGTGGGCAGCTACGCCACGCCAGGCAGCCTGTGGAGCTCGGCGGCGAACTCCAGCCCCGTGACGGACATCGAGGTGGCGATGGATAACGTGGAGGATGCCACCGGGTACAGGCCGAACGAGATTGTGTTCGGCGGGCTGTCGTGGCGCCAGCACCAGCGCAGCAACCAGGCGCGCGACCGCATCACCCCCGGCCCGTTCGCCAATGCGGGCCAGTATCCTACCGTGCAGCAAGTGGCGGCGTTCTACGGCGTGGAGTCCGTGCTGATCGGGGGCGGGTACGTCAACACGGCGGCGGAGAACCTCGCGCTGAGCCTGAGCCGGGTGTGGTCGAACCACGTGCTCGTGCACTACCGCACGCCGAACCCGAGCCGCGAGTCGCCGACGCACCTCGCGTCGTTCCGCTGGCGGAACGGCCCCGGTGGCAACTGGGTAGTGAGGCGGCACGAACCGGACACGCTCAAGAAGGCGGAGACGATCTCCGTCGGGTACTACCAGGACGAGCGAGTGGTGAGCTCGGTTCTGGGATTCCTGGTCACGTCAGTCAGCTGACCGGCGCGCGGGATACTCCGCGCGCTCCTATCAAACACTTAACAGGAGGTGTCTTATGTTGAGTCCAGCGAAACGTAACCGGGCGGACTATGGCAATGACGCCGTAGGCAAGGCTCTCTATGAAGAGAGCGTGCGCCAGTATGAGAGGGACATGGAGTTTTACAGGCGCGATCCGGAGGGTTACGGGGGGCCGAAGTACAGCCACGCTCGTCAAGAGGAAATGGTGATTACGGACGTCACGCGGCAGGCCATCCTGGAAGCCGTGAAGGCGGCTTCAGTCAAGAGGTAACGCCCACGGAGGACGCGGCGATGGACGTAGTGATCTATACTAACGCGGTCGCCGGAGGCTGGTCGCCGCTCGACAAGATGCTCGGAGGCGGCGAAGAGTGTGTTGTCGAGCTGGCCGGGGCCCTCGCGCGGGCGGGGGCGAGCGTGACGGTGTTCGGGTCCGTGCCGAATGACATGGAGCACGTTGGAGTGAGCTACCGGCCCCGTGAGGGGTTCGACGACGGGGCTGTCCCCGATTCGCTCATTACGTGGAAGGACCCGGGACCGTGGATTCTCGGTGCGCGGGCGCGGACGGCGAACGTCCACTGGTCGAGCGACGTGGAGTCACGCTGGGCGGTTTCGCCGTGGCTCACGGCGATAGTGTGCCTGAGCCGTTACCACCGGCGGCGGCTGATTGAAAAGTGGAAGTGGAAAGTTCTAGGGGACGAATTTAAGTTCGATGAGGGGGCCTCGAACGACAGACCACCGGAGTTGAGCGGAAAACCCCTGCTCGTGTCTCCGCCAGGTGTGCCGAAGGAATGGCTCCACCTGACGCCGGAGAAGGAGTGGTCTGAGCGCCCGCCCGTGGCAATCTATTGCTCGAGCCTGGATCGCGGACTGATGACGCTGCTACAGGATTGGCCGGACATAAGGCGTTACTGGCCTGAAGCTGAACTCCGAGTCGCCTACGGCTGGCGGCACTTTGATGCGGCGGCTCAAGGAAACGCGCGGGCGCAAGCGTTCAAGTCGGATGTAACCCGGTACTTGCTTCAGAAAGGGATCACGTACCTTGGCGAGCTATCCTCAACCGAGTTGAAACGTGAGTTGCTCGCGTCCCGTTGGTGGGTTCATCCGCTCAACCGGCCTGATAGCGAGCTGTTCTGCCTCAGCGCCGTTAAGGCGCGGGCGTGTGGTGCGTTGCCGGTTGTTCTACACGCCCTCGACAGCGGCTTCGCCGATACAGTGGACGTTCATGTGCCTTATCAAACGTGGCTGCGGGGGAAAGAACAGCTAAGCGGAGAACCTGGGCCATCCGGGTCCGCTAGAAGCTGGGATAATCTCGTAAATGCTTTTTGGTTACCACTATTGCGAGGGTCTCCACAGATCGTCATTCCGCCGGTCGTCGAGGTGATGGCGAAGGAGCGGATATGAAGCGGCGCTACTTCATCTACGTTCCAGGGATTCCGTTTACCTGGGCGACCTTGTCAACTCAGAGCCTGGGCGGGAGCGAAAGTGCGGGGGCGTACCTAGCCCGCGAGCTCGTTAGACGCGGGCACGAGGTGATTATCTTCACGGAGGATCGGGTTGGGGGATCGTTCGATGGGGTGCAATACGTTCCCATCGGGCCGCGCACCGAACGTGATCCATTCGGGGAAAATTTCGAGCGCGCGGCGGGAGCGATCCCGCATGACGTGCTCATCATGCAGCGGGTACAGGGCGCATTCACCAGACCATACATGAGCAAGGTGCGGCTCTGGTGGGCGCATGACCTTGGTCAACGGCGGGCGGCTCCAAACATTCGCGCTGGCTGGTGGGCCTGCCACGGGGTACTCGCCGTGAGCGCGTGGCACGCCGCGCAGCTCGTCGATGCCTACCAGTTACCAACCGAGTTCGTGCGCGTGCTCCCGAACGCGGTGGACCAGGAACTTTTCACGGCGGAACCGGATGTCGACCGGAAGCTGCGGCGTAAGCTCATGGTGTACAGCTCCCGGCCCGAGCGCGGGCTGGAACACCTCGTAAACGAGGGGGGGATCATGGAGCGGTTAGTCGCGTCCCCGCAAAACGGTCCCTCCCTTGCCGTTTGCGGCTACGACAATGTTGTACCGCATATGCGTGGGCTGTACCAGCATCTATGGGCGCGCTGCCGCGCGCTCCCGAACGTGATGCTGCTCGGGGCGCTCAGCAAGCCGCAACTGGCGCGCGTCTGGCGCGGAGCCTGGCTCCACGTGTACCCAACCATCGGCGCGGAGCGCTTCGAGGAAGTGAGCTGCATCACAGCGATGGAGGCACAGGCGAGCGGGACCCCTTGCCTCGTGAGGGGGAATGGCGCCCTGCCGGAGACGTTGGCCGACGGCGGCGCGATCTTCGAGCCGCGCCGCGTTGACTGTCTCACCGGGCCGGGTGTTCAACTCGCGCAGGGTGATCCAGACATTCCGTGGTTCGTCGAGCAGATCAATGCCCTCTCCACGGACGACGTCCGTTGGCACGAGCTAAGTGCCAGGGCGCGGATGAAGGGTTCGACGTATCGCTGGGCGGACAGCGCGGCCCGGCTCGATGGTTACGTAGATGAGATCGTGGCGGCTGGACAAGAGCCTGACCGTCTCGCGCGGCACCTGTTGCGTATGAGCGACGTAGTGGCGTTGCGACAGTTGAGCGTTGCCGGGGAAGATGAGTGCGCTGTCAAATCTGGTCCACTGTTCAACTGCCTTGATCGAGACGAAACGTTAAAGCGTGAACTGGCGCTTTACGATTTCACCAACACGCCGGAGGCTACAGAGGAGCACTACTCGCGGATCGTGGAGTACGCGAGCGCGGAAGGGAACCATCACAACCTCGGGAACGATGCGGCGGCGCTCCGGCTCGACAGGATGCAGCAGGTGCTCCCGTTGATCGAGGAGATTTCCCTGCGCGGCGGTGGACGTGTGCTCGATTACGGATGCGGCAACGCGGCGGGACTCATTGCCCTGGCGCGGCGTTTTCCAGGTTTGTCTTTCACGGGCATGGACCTGGCGCCATTCAACTTGAGCGAGGGCGGTGCGTATCTCAAAGCGGAGCGCGAGGCGGGGCGGCCCGTGGAGAACGTCGCGCTGCTGCACAGTGATGCACTCAACACGATGCCGCCGGTTGATCCCGCCAATGACGGGTACGATCTCGTGCTGGCGATGGAGGTGCTGGAGCACGTGCCCGATCCCGCGAAGCTGGCGGATCAGTTGGAGGCGCAACTGAGGCCGGGGGGCCGGTTCGTGGCTACGTTTCCCTGCGGTCCGATGGAGAGTGTCCGGTACGGCTGGTTCCCGTTCCGCGAGCACATTCATCACTTTGAACCACGGGACATCGATGAACTTTGGGGCGCGAAGCGCGAAATGCGCATAGATCAGTTCAGCTGGGGCGAGGTCTCCCCGGATGGCGAGTCTGTCGGCGGGACGATGGTGTCCTGGCGGCAGGCACCAGACCAACAAAGCGGCCAGGTGGACTACCGCCGCAAGCTCGCGCAGACGCTGCCGCGCGAGTCCCTCACGACGTGCATGATCGTGAGGGCCACGGAGCCTTCGCTGGAGCGCGCTCTGCGCGGGCTGCGCGGCGTGACAGACCAGCTCGTGGTCGCGGTTGATGCTGGTGCGAACCCTGACAGCGCGGCGGCCAAGGCCGATGTCGCGCGAGTGGGCGGATTGCTCGACCGCTACGAGGCGGAGTGGTTTGTCGGCGAATCGCCGTTGAAGGTGGGCTTTGACGCCGCGCGGAACGCGACGCTCGACCGGGCGCGCGGTGACTGGATTCTGTGGCTGGACGCGGACGAGGAACTGGAGTACGGACTGCGCATCCTCAAGTTTCTTCAGCCGAACTGCTACGACGCCTACAGCCTCCAGCACTGTCACTTGACCACGGAGCCGCCGGGGATGCTCAAAATGGACTACCCGTGCCGGCTGTTCCGGCGCGCGAGCGGGATGCGCTTCGTGGGCGTAGTGCACGAACATCCCTGCTACTCCGAGACGCTGCCGCCCAAACACGTAATGCTATTGCCGGATAGCATAGCGATCATGCACACGGGATACGCCACGGAGCAGGTGCGCTTGGAACGTTTCCGGCGGAACATCGGCTTGATGCGGCGCGACATTGAGACGTATCCGAAGCGTGACCTCGGAAAGTTTCTGTGGATACGAGACCTAACCTACCTGGCGCGCTTCGGCGGTTATGCCTCGGAGCAGTCGAGGGCTTATGCCGGGTCGGTTATCGGATTGTGGCGTGACCTAGTGAAGGACAACCAGCTACGCTATGCGGTGGAGGCGCTGCCGTTCGTAACCGAGACGAGCGTGCTGCTGCACGGGGCGCAGGCCTTGGTTCGTTGGCGCTTTGCGCTCGACGTGTACAATGGCGAGGGCGGGCGTGGCGAAGTGTTGGAGGCCGCGTTTCCCACGCACGGAGACGCGCGGCTCCTGACCGGCCTTCTGACCGCGGATCGCTATAAGCCATTCGACCAGAGGTACTACTGAGATGCCTGCGCTCTGGACGAACGTCGGTTCGTTCTACGTCCTGTTCCCGAAGGAGACAAGCGTAGCGAGCGCGGCCATGAATGACGCCTTCCTCCCGGCTGCCGAGCGGTGGGTAGAGGGGCGGCTCGCCAGCCGGTTCACCGTGCCGTTCAGCGGGTTCCACCTGGGGGCCGTGGACTTGGCGTACCAGAAGGCGTACCACCTGATTCGGCTGCGAACGCTCGCGCCCACCGACTCGGACGAGATGGGGCGGAGCCTGGACGCGGAGATCGCGGCCCTCCTGCGCGGGGACATGGCCCTCATGACTAGCTCCGGCCCGTTGTTCGCCGAGGCGATCGACACGGCCAACACGGCCCGCCCTTGGTCCTCTGGGCAGGATTTTACGCCGGTGTTCGGACTGGACGAGGCTTCGGAACAGGAGGTTGACCCAGACTACATCGAGCAGCGGAGGAATGATCGTGATTAAGATGAACGCAGCTGACATTACGATCAGTGCGCAAAAGCTCCGGAACGTTCACCAGCGGCTCCTTGGGCTGGACGCAGCCTACAAGAAGATCGGGACACTCGTGTTCCAGTTCGTGCAGCGCCAGTTCCAGTCGAGCGGCGCGCATGGCGGGAGTCCTTGGGCACCGCTCAAGCCAGCGACCCTCGCTTGGAAGCGGAAGCACGGCTACAGCGCGAAGCCGCTCATTCGCACCGGCCATCTGCGGCAGGCGTGGGATATTGACCTCGGCAAGAACAAGGTGACGGTGAGGTCGTTGGTCGATTACTCGGGGGCACACCAGCACGGCACGCGGCACCTGCCCGCGCGGCCCATGCTGCCAACGGAGGCGCAGGCGCGCGAGCTGGCGGTGCGCACGCTCAGCGCCGAGGTGCGTGACGAGATCGCGCGCACGTTGAGCGTGTCTGTCCGATGATCCACGTCAACTCCGTTCTCGTGGCGCTCCAGGCGCGGCTCGTGGCCGCCGATCTGCTATCGACCAGTGCATACCCCGTGGAATATGGGCTGCCACCGAGCCGCCTGACAGACCGGGCGTATGGCATTTCGCTCCTGGTGGAGGGGATGACCGCCGCGCCACGGAACGTTGGTCCAAGAGCAGCTTCCTGGACGGCGGAGGTCGGGATCGACGTGCTGCACTGGTACTACACCCAGGCGTTCAGTGGGGCAGCGTTATTGGAACTCATGCGTGCTCAGGCTGCGATCTTGACAGCCGTAAACAGTGATAAGCAGCTGGGCGGCGCGGTCGAGATGACCAACCTGATCGGAACGGAAATCATCGGGCCGAGCGACGAGGACGCGCAAGAGAACGGTCCTTGGAATCGTATTCGGTACAGCTTTACGGTGAGAGGAGCGTGACGATGGGTGAGGAGACGAAGCGGTATCGCTATCGCTATCGCGGCCCGGCAGGATTCATCGGCGGCGTGGGCTACATAACGACTGGCGAGTTGTTGCCGGATGGGACAGCGTTGGTCACGGTCGCGCGTTTGCTGGCCTACAAGCAGGTGGAAGAAGAAATAGTTGAGCCTCTGTTCGATCAAGCAGCGGGCGGGACCGCGAAGCGCGTCTCGCCGCGCACGAAGGGCAACCCGGACGCGCAAGGGGAGTAGACTATGTATGGACAGCTGAGCGGGCTGTATCTGAACGAACAGCAAAGCTACGCGACGATCTTTACGAGCTCGCTGGTGAACTTGCCCATAATCAGCGAGGACTTCGACATCCAAATCGAGGCGCTGCGCGAGGAGTCGATGCGCACGAATCGGTTCGGGGAGCCGCCCTTCCAGATCGGAGTGCACAAGAGCGGCGGGAGCGTGAGTTTCGAGCCGTTGCCAGTGACCCTCGGTTATCTGCTGAGGGCGGCGTGTAGCCAGAATAGCGGGAACGCCAACCCGGTCTTGGCGGGGAGCAGCTACAGTCACCTGTTCCGGCCCCGCGATGTCGATTTCGATGACAGGGCGGCGCTGCCGCCGTTCACATTCGTAGTGGAGCGAGACGTTGGAAGCGCCTCGGCATATGGCGACTTGCTGGCTGACGAGATCAAGTTCAACGTGCAGCACAGCCAGCTCCTCAAGGCGACGGTCTCCTTCGTGGGGGGCGGCCTATACGCTGGTGCAGCGATCCCCGCCTCCGCCATTCCCTCCGGGGCCCCGTGGACCTGGGATGTAGCGAGCGTGTCGCTGGGGGCCGAGCCGATAGAAGAACTCCGCTCGCTGAGCATCGGACACAAGAACAACCTGCAAGCCGTGTACACGATCACGACGAGCAAAACGGCTCAACGGGTGAAGCGAGATGGGTTCGTCGAGGTCCGGGGCCAGGGCACACTACTCCTGACAAACAGCGTGATGGCGAAGCTCAACACGAGCTTCCGCGCGCAAACCCGGAGCCAGCTATTGGTTAACTTTGCCGGGACGACCAGCGGCAGCAACCGGCTGCGCCTCGACGTGCCACAGTTGTTCTTGGAGACCTTCGAGCCGAAGATCAGCGGGGCCGATCTGCTGGAGGCTGACTTCAGTTTCATCGGCGAGTACGACGCGACCAGTAGCTACGCTATAGAGTACACGCTGGTCAACACGCTCGCATCCTACGGGCGTGGCCTGACATAGCATGAGGAGGACGCGATGATCCGAATAAGGCATGCGACGAAACACCTTGACCTGGGGGACGGTGTGGCAGTGAAATTGACCAGGCTGAAGCAAGGCGACTACATCCGGGCAATGATGGTCGTCGGCAAACACTCCAACCTGTCCAACCAACAGGCGCTTACCACGGAACAGGCGCAGTCGCTGGGCATCGGCATCATGTCGGACCAGCAAGCTGTAGAGATGGTCCTGGACCTGGTGTCGCGGTACACGTCCGACGTGGAAGGCGTGGAGATCGAGGATGAGACGGGGGCGGTGCACCTCGCCACTCCCGCCGAGTTCTCCGACTCCCCGGACATGCTCTCCCGCGTGTTCGTCGTATTCAACAACCTCCTTTCCATGAGCACGCTTCCCGCGGACGATCGAAAAAACTAGGGCGGCTCGCCAGCCGGTTCTTCGCAGGTGCACAGTTAACGGGCGTTGATCTTGCGCGGCTGGTAGGGGGCGAGCCGTTACTGCTGTGGATTGAGCTGTACCAATCGTGCTATCGGGCTGGACTCGGTGGCCCTGAGCAGTGGCAGTCTCCCGGTCGCGGCGGGCCGCTTGAGCAGGACGCATTGACTGTCGAAGTGCTGCGCGTGCTGTCGAGCGAGCACAGCACGGCATTGGCTGAGTTCACTAAAAAAGCTAGGCAGAGAAGGTAGTCACTTGGCTCAAGAGCGAATCCAGATCACCATTGAGGGCGTGGATGCCTTCAGCCAGGCGTTCAAGCACCTCCAGGCTCAGTTCGGCGCGGTGCAGAGGGCGATCCGCGACGCGGAGGGGGGGTTCTCCAACCTCCAAGCCACCATCGTCACGCTGAACCAGGCGTGGGAACTTGGCCGCAAGGTGGTCGGCCATTTCACCGGCGCGCTCGGCGAATTGCTGGAGGTGGGGGGCAAGTTCCAGCAATTGCAAATCCAGTTGGAAGGTGTCACTGGCTCGGCGGCGGCGGGTGAAGCCGCGTTCGCATGGATCAAGGAGTTCAACAAAAATACTCCGCTTCAGTTGGAGGATGTGACAAGGGCCTTTGTCCGGCTCCAAGCCATCGGCCTTGATCCCACCAAGGGAATCCTCCAGGGGACAGCTGATGCGGTAGCGTTCTTCGGTGGTTCTACGCAGGAGTTCAATCGCGCCGTTATTGGCATGTCGCAGGTCGCTGGGAAGGGCGTCCTGTCGATGGAGGAGCTACGTCAGCAGATCGGAGAGTCGATCCCGACCGCTATCCCGATCTTGGCGAAAGCCCTCGGCGTGACGGTGCCTGAGTTGTTCGCGCAAGTGAGTAAGGGCGCGATCAGTTCCGAGGTGGCGCTGGAGGCGTGGCGCGTAGGCTTCCTGGAAGCCTATGGTGGCGCGTCGCAGAAGATGATGGCGACGTGGCCGGGGGCCGTGTCGAACCTCCAGGATGTCTGGACACTTTTCCTCAACGCCCTCGCGCAGTCCGGCATTCTGAGTGAGGCGACGCGGGGAATCCTCGGGTTGACCACCGAGATCAACGCGCAAACATCAGCGTGGAGCGAGCTGTTCAAATCGCTCAAGCCCGCGTTCGCATTTGTCATTGACGTCGCGCTCCAGTTCGTGCGGATCGCGGGCGGCGCGGTCGCCGCAGCGAACGCGATAGGGGACGCTTTCGCGTGGATGGGCAAGAAGCTGGACGAGCTTCTTCCTGGCGGTAAAGCGCTCGCGGAGCAGCAAGCACGCGCAGCGTTCGCGGCGAGCGAGTACAACGATGTGCTCGTTGCGCAGCAGACTGCTGTCAGAGAAGCGGCCAGGGCGACGGAAGAGCACGCTCAGGCCGCGAAGAATGCCGCGAAAGGAATGGCAGCGCAAGGCATCTCACTTGACGGCCTGGCAGATTCAACGAGCGACGCAACAGAAGAGTTTTTCCTCATAGGTACGGCTCTTGATCCACTCCCCGACCTGT
>ERZ1292644.745-Hain-H14-01um-R2-745-length-19514-cov-6_pt1 | contig 19514 bp, 24 predicted proteins | sample MGYA00564402_ERZ1292644 | MGnify/ENA primary metagenome ERZ1292644 (study PRJEB36523, sample SAMEA6512644) | groundwater metagenome | collected 2019-01-09 | study: AquaDiva: Metagenomics assemblies of 32 groundwater samples
GCCCATTGACGGCCTTGTGTGCGCGGTCGCGGTGCATGAAACGCGCCTTCCCACCGATGAAGGTTTCATCGACCTCGATGGTGCCACCCAGTTTCGTGTAGTCGTTGGACTGCATCGCCAGACGGATACGGTGGAGCATGAACCAAGCAGTCTTTTGGGTAACGCCCAAGCCACGCGCGATTTCGTAGGAGCTGATTCCATTCTTGTCGTTGGCAATCATCCAGACGGCAGAAAACCACTTGTCCAGACCGATAGGCGAGTCCTCGAAAATAGTGCCGATCTTCGCCGAAAACTGCTTCTTGGAGTGGACGCTCTTGCACTCCCAGATGCGCCGAGTCGAGACGAAACGAACGTCGTCACGGCCACAGGTAGGGCACCTGACCACGCCATCGGGCCAGTGCAGCAGGGTGGCGAAGTTGTGGCAATTGTCCGCGTCAGTGAAGAAACGGATTGCTTCAATCAGGGTTTCGGGCCGCTTGGTTTCCATGCTCTCGACTCCTTACATCAAGAGCATAGGACAGATTGGTTACTGTGTCAAGTACGTTGGTACCCCGTCAAGGAGCTGCACTTCCGCACGCAGGGCGCTTACGAAGCCTGGCTGCGCAAGCGTGAGGCGCGTGGTAGAATACTGCTGAGCCGTCTGCCAGCGGGTCGTCTGTGTGGCAGCACCGGCGCCCGCTGAAGGACGGCATCACTGTGAGTTGGGTGAAGCTCGACGACCGCTTCTTCGATAACCCGAAGATAGCGGTACTCTCATCAATGGCGAAGCTCGCTTATCTTGAAGCGACTGCCTATTGTTCACGAGAGCTGACAGATGGCTTCGTACCAATGGAGCATGCGCGACGCTACGCCGGTAAGGCAAGTGTGATACAGGAACTTGCACCGGCCCTATGGGAACCATGCGATAAGGGCTTCGTGGTCCATGATTACCTGAAGTACAACCCAACCCGTGCCCAAGTGCTGGCCGAACGAGAGGCGGCAAAGCGCCGGATGTTCGGTCTGCGTTCGGTCGAACATCCACCGAACAAGGAGCGAAGTTCGGGCGTTGGTACGGATGCTCCCGTAGATCCCGTAAATCCCCTTCCTATTCCCGATCCCGTAAATCCACCACCACTACCCGTTCCCCTTCCCGCGCGCGCGGTGGTGGTGGGATTTGAAAGAGCCTTCGCAAGGCTCTTGAGCCCAACAGAATTGGAGTTGGTCAAGGCACTGGAGGAAGAGCATCCCTCGGAAAGAATTGAGTTTGCCCTCAATGAGGCGGCAGCTTTGAATAAACGTAGCGTCCGCTACGTTCAGCGGACCTGTGAAAGGATAGCCAATGACGACTCAAGCGGCGCAAATAGCGGCAAGCCAGGCGCGGCAGCGCATACCAACGGAGTGGCTAATCGAGTTTCAGGACTGGACCGACGCCGCGCTGCTCTCGCTGCTAGAAGACCCCCAAGTGAATAGATCGTCCAAGCCACGGGTTTATGCCCAATGGGAGTTGGACTACCGTATGGCGTTTGATGATCACATCGATGAGCCGTTGCTAAGTGCCGAAGAGAAGGAAAGGGCGAAGCGGATGCGAGAACGAATCGCCAATCAATCGCAGCTCTGAACAGCGCGCAGAAGGAGGAGTTAAACATGAGACCACTAGTGCTGGTCAAGGAGATCGAGCAGACCTCGACGGGCTTCATAGTCCGGGCGCGCTGGCCCTACGGCGACGATGCCAGCGGCTATGGACCGGTGATTTGTCAGACGCTGGACGACGTGTTCGACCTCATCGAGCGATGTGCCGTCGATGCGCCACGGCGAGCGGATCAACACCGTACAGCGGCAGAGAGCCCTACTTACGGACATCTCTTCGATCCTGACTCACGAGGCGAGTGCATCCGATGTGGGCTGGGGTCGCTGGCACCCCTTCATGGCCGGCAGGTGAAGGAGCCATGAGCGAGAGTGAGCAAGGGCAGTACAGCGTTGGCAAGATTGAAGTGGGGATGCTGACAGGCGTCCGTGATCAGTTCACAGGACCCAATGGGGAATGGCTGGAGTCTAGCGATGTAGTTGCACGGCTCACTGACCTCCAGACCCAACTCACGGCGGCTAACGAGCGGGCAGATGCACAGCGTCGATTACGTGAAGAGGCTGTCGAACGAGATGCACAGGACATTCGTGATCTCAAGGCCGAGCTTGCTCTGCTCAGGCCACGGGCGTCGCTGGCACCAGGCTTAGCTGCTGCTTTGGCTGCGATGTTGCTTGCGTGGGCTGACGTGACGGCTATCGCTGACGCTGATGCCTCGCTTGTCCATGATTATCTCTGGTCTAAAAACGGAATTAGCCTAGAAGCTGCGAACAAGGCTATATGGGAGATACATCGTTTGCTTCGACCTGCCCCCGAACCAGCAGCAGGGAGCCAGCCATGAGCGCAATGTCTTGGTCGAGTTACTTAGAAGGGCGTATTGAGGAGTTGAGTCAGATGCTCGGCAAGGTTACGACCGCCCTGCATGTGCGGATGGAACATGGGGGGCTAGACATCGAGAATTGCGACCGGGGTATCTGTCCGAATGTCCGGCTGGCATTAAACCCCATGAGCCAGTCAGCAGAGACTACGGAGGCGGAGAGATGAAGAAGGTTCCGTGGGTAGAGAATGATCCTTATTATAATGCCAGCTTGGAGATTCTACTCGGAGAGAGGTACGTGATGACCGACCCGAAGGCTGAGCAGCATGGGCAGGGATGGCGGCGAGTAGGAAGGCGCATTCATGGGTACGGTTTAGAGATTATCTGCCTAACTTCTAACGATGCTGCCCTAGGTACAGGAGTCCTAAATATCCTACAGACCAACCGCGACCGGCTCGTGCAGGCGCTGGAGGAGATAGCTAAGATGGCTCCTAATGACTCAGGTGTAGGAGCATGGGCGGCAGAAGTGGCCCGCGCTGCCCTCGACGCGTACCGGCAGGCTCGCGCTGGCGTTTAATCTGATAGCGTGTCAGGAGCCTTGTGGTAGGATTCTCTTCGAGCAAACAGAATGGCAGGCAACGGCAACCCAACGTCTCTCGCCAACCTCCGCCCCTGGCAGAAGGGCGATGTTCCCAACCCTGCCGGCAACCCGCGCCCCGGCCCCAAGATCGCCCCGGCCATGCACAAGTACGCTACATGGTCCTTCGAGGAGCTAGAGAAGTTGGCGCACTCTGGCAAGGCGGACCAGCTACCGATAGCTGACGTGATCGCCATTACCTCGCTACTCAAGGCAGCGCGCGACGTGGACTACGGCGACAAGGCGCGCGAGTTCGTAGCTGAGCGTATGGACGGAGCCGCGCCGAAGATCGAGGTCAACGTGCAGACCAACGTTCAGGTCGTGACCAGGTGGGATGATGGGGAGACAACATAATGGAGGGTTGGGAGTGCGCTTGTGGTGCGACGTTTGAGAATGAGAACGAGGCAAAGGCGCATATAGGCCCCGGCCATCCCTGGCTAAGCAGGCTGACAGATGAGGGGATGGAGTTCATTCATACTGCGGGCGATTCATGGATGAAGAATGAAGAAAAAGCGGGCGGCAAAGCGGACTTACTGCTTCGTGCCAGGCTGCACCAATAAGCCAGTGCTGGACCGACACGAAGGCTACGGCCGTTGTCCAGAGCATCGTTTTGTTAAGCAGAATGGAGTGCAAGGGCAGGGAATCAGTAAGAAGTGACCACTGAATCCCCGCCCGTCGTAGACATCACCCTGCCGCCACTGCATCCCTCGCAGCGCCTCATCGCCAAGCACCAAGCTCGCTTCAAGGTCGTCTGCTGCGGCCGACGCTGGGGTAAGACGCTACTGGCTATGACCCTCTGTCTGCGTTCAGCGCTCCAGGGCAAGCGCATCTGGCACGTAGCGCCGACCTACAAGCAGACCCTTGAGGGCTGGTCGTACCTGCTGCGCATCGTCCACCAACTCCCCGTGATGATAGCCAAGGTGCGCACGGCAGACCTGCAAGTGGACTTCGTAGGCGGTGGCAGCGTGCAGATGCGGACCGCCGACAACCCGGACAACCTCCGCGGGTCCGGGCTCGATGGTGTCGTGCTCGACGAAGCTGCGACGATCAAGCCAGAAGCCTGGGACTTGGTGCTCAGGCCGGCGCTGGCAGACAAGCAAGGCTGGGCGCTGTTTATCAGCACGCCGCAACACTTCAACTGGTTCTACGACCTTTACGAGCGCGGTCAGGATGCCTCCGTGGGCGACTGGCAGAGCTGGACGTTCCCGACCTGGGACAACCCCTATATCCCAGAGCATGAGATTGAAGCGGCGCAGCGGGACATGCTGCCCGAGGACTTCGACCAGGAGTTCGGCGCCAGCTTCACGGCCATCGGAGGCGCCGTCTTCCGTCTCTTGTCGGCCAACCGGCAGATGTATTTGAGGCCCATGCCCATCGGCCTCGAATGGCTCAGGCGCGGCGTAGGCATGGACTGGGGCACTACAGAGGGGCACAAGGCTGCTGTGGTCTCTGGGGGCTGCACGAAGTCTGGCGCCGTGTGGTTCACATCGTCCTGGCTGTCGTCATCTGGCTCCTCAGACCAGTGGCGCGATGAGGCCGTGCGTTGTCAATCGAGTCATGGCGCTTGGCTGGCGCGTGTAGACCGCTCACAGTCCAGCGAGAAGGACCGGCTCAAGGCTGTCGGCTTCCGCGACGTGGAGGTTGGCAAGGCGGACGTGGAGGGCAGGATCGGCGACCTGATGGGGTTGATAATTCGCAAGGCTGTCTTCTGGGACAGCAATGGACCCGGCGTTACTGAGTTCTTCAACCACTTGTGTGCTTACCATCGCTATCCTCAGAACCATGCCAAGGCCGGGCAGATCGTCGAGGAAGAGGATGACGATGTGGACGCTGGCCTTTACTTAAACTCGGCGCTCGTGCTGCCACCGCCTAACCCACTCATGCGCCCTCTGCGTGTAGAATACGGCCAGCGGCCAGGGCAGGAGCGCGCCAGCGAGCCGCGAAAGCAGGTGTGGGTGTGAGCCTTAATGCTGCTGAGTGCACCGAGTCACGCAGACTGGCGCCTGCGCTGCTGGGCCTATCACAATGCTGACGGCTGCTCAAGCACAAGAATGGGCGACCGAGCTCGAGAACAGCGCCGAGATGCAGGCGTACATCAAGCTCATGGAGCGCCGCGAGGCCATCATCTCCATGCGCCTACCATCTACGGTGGCTGAAAAACTCCTGGAAACCGGCGACGTCCTGGAGCTGGCATCGCCCTCGTTGCTGCAACTCGCCTTAACTAAGCGCGCCAAGTGGAACACCTTCGACACCCATCTGACCGTCTTCAACCGCGACGGCGACACGCTCGACGAGAAGAAGCAGGCCGATGAACTAGAGAAGCGTCTAGTGCTCTGCCTGGGGCAGCTCAACGACGGCAACAAGTGGTTCTCGGAGACCTACTGGAACCTTATGCTGTCGTCTTACGACGTGACCATCCTGCACTGTGGCGATGACGACCCAGACGATGAATGGTCCTTCCCCTGGTGGGTCGAGAAGCCGGCGTCGAACACCTGCTTCTTCCCGATACAGGGCGGACCCTTCCGCCCGCCGGTGCTGGCGCGGCGCTACACGATGACTGTAGGCGATGCCGAGAAGCTGTACTCGGGCCGCAAGAAGGGTCCGCTGGAGGGACAACACGTCCGCTTTGATGCCAGCGGTAAGACCTGGCGCAAGTTTTCTGACGACCATGCGGCGGACACTGCCGGGTACGCGATGGGGAGAAGTGGGAAAGGGCGGCTACAGCAGGTTGAGTTCGTCTGCCTCTACGACGGGCTGGACATCTACCACATCGCTAAGGGCTCAGAGGGCAAACAAAGTGAGACGCTGTGGAGCACCAAGGAGCGTACGGGCGGCGTGCCGGCGGTGATCGCGTCTGGCGCCGTGCTGTCGAACCGAGGGCCGGGAGAGAGGTTGGTGCCTTCATACTGGCCTGGCTATCAGTATCTGTCGGGGTTGAACAACGTCCGGGCTATGCGCATGAGCATGAGCATCCGCGTAACCAACCCGGTCGCAGTCGTTGAACCTGTGCCTGGCAGCCCTGGCGCCATCGAGGACAACTCAGGCGAGCAGGGTGGTAGGACGCCGGCGCTACGGCTGACGCCAGGCGACGCAGCCTTCGTCAACGGTAAGATCGTGCCCTGGCCGGGTGACTCAAACCCCGACCTGGACAAGCTGGAGCAGTCGTGGGCCGACGAGTACCGCGAGTTCCGTCAGGCGCACACGGACATCGACGACCCTAATCTCTACACGCGCGGCACGGCCAACGTCCAGCTGCAGCAGATCGAGGCGCGTGGCAGGCTCGACTCTGACCCCATAGGCGCCAAAGACTGGTGTGTGCGCAGCATCCTTGAAATGCTGCTGGTGAGCGTCAAGAGCTATCCCAAGCGCGCCTTCAGCTTGATGGCCAACAGCAACATCCACTACGGCGAGCACAAGAAGATCGATTCAGGCAGCCGGATGAAGTTCAACCCTTCTGACCTGGGGTTCGATTACGTCATCAAGGTCGAGACTGAGAAGCTGACGGCGCAGGACAAGAAGATTAGGACTGAGGCGGAGTATGACGACTACCTGCGCGGCCTGAGCACGTACGAGCAGGTGCTGGACACCAAGTATGACGACCCCGGCGAGCAGTGGGAGAAGCTGGCAATCGACGAAGGGATCAAGGTAGCCGAGAGCGTCGGCGGTGCCACCAGCCAAGAGGCGTTGATGCAGGTCGTGCGAGATATACTGTTCCTGGAGGGCGGCTACGTGCTGCCGCCACCAATGCTCATGGGTGCGGGTGGCGCTGGGCAGGCTTCCCCCGACGCCGCCCCACCCACTAACGCCGTTAAAGCACCGACGATGGAAGCACCCGTAGTGCCGGGGGCGACGCAGGGTAACATTGGGACGGGAGTTGATGGCTAACGAAGTCCCGCCGCCGCGTCCGACCTACGATTACTACATCCGTCATGTGCGCCCATCGCGCCAGCCCTACGTGCAGGGTGAGATCGCCGACCGCGTGCTGGAGCGCTGGGAGACGCGGCTGGAGGCAGCACTGGAGGCTGAGGGCGCGAGCAATGCGGCGCCGGCTGACCGCTGGCGTTTCTTCGTGCGCATACTTACGCCGGAGATGGTTGCGGAATTACAGCAGAAGTACCCGAAGCGCTACGAGAACCTGATGCGGGACTTCGAGCGCCTGAAGGCGAGGGCACTGCGGGGAGACTTCGAGGACGGGGACAATGACTAAGATTGTAGAGTTCATTGAGACAGAAATTCATCGCGGTGCCGGCACAGAGGCCAATCCTTATCGTCTGTGTCCGCAACTATGGACGCAGGACGGTGTGCTTGTGGCTGAGTACGATCCTTGGGCTGAAACCAGTTTCTTCAATCCACGCAGCGGTTCTTTATTCTTCGCTCCAGATGGCAGAGGGTTCGGTAGAGTGCCCGTTACGGTAGTCGAGGACACGAAAGAGGGCGCATGACTCACCCCGACGACTGCAAGTGCGCCGAGTGCAAAGAGTGGTTTGAGCATAAGAGCCTGCCCATCAAGGGTGCGGGCCGCTGTCCACGCTGCACACACCCGCTAGACGACGCCCGGCGCTGCTGCCCGTGCCCGGTGAGGGTGGCGGCGTGATGACGAGGACGAGAGCCGGACGAGGCGATCCCAGTCGGTTGATTGAAGATGATGCTCCGGACGCTGGCGAATGGGTGCAGCCTATCCCACGAGGCTATTTACTGGAGTGCTGCGATTGCGGCCTCGTCCATAGCTTCGACTTCCGCGTCGTGAAGGATGGCCAGCGCCTAGCAACTGTTCAGGGAGCACGCTATAAAGCTCAGTTCCGCGCCTATCGCGCAAAGGCTGGTGCGCCATCGTAATTGCACTAGCCCGCCATCGCACGCAGCGCTATCTGGATCCGCTGTCCGAGATCGACCGCGAGGATGAGGACTACGCAGCACGCGAGGCGGCGGCAGTCAGCCAGTATCAGCCGGAAGGGGACTACGGCTATGAAGAGCCATCGTTACCCGATGTTGGAGTGGATGAGGGCACAGAGGCCAGGCTCGGACCGTTCAGGGCGCGTCCCAGAGTCAGCGCGGATACCGGCGGCATTGACCTTACGGAAGGCTATCAGTACGGCCCTGGACGTGAAGGCGAATCCGCCCTTTCGCCTACCTATCTGGCGGGCCAGCGACGCCGTAAAGAGACGATAGGTGAAGAGCCCGAGACGGAAGAATATCTCCAAGGCGAGCGCACCCCTTTGGGCAGGCTCAGGGCGCAGCGTGCCGAGGAAGGCCGCACTAGCGCCACGACTGGCGAATACCTGGGAGCTTTGGGTGGTGGATTGGCTTATGGCCTTGGCGGGTTGCCAGGACTTGCGGCGGAAGAGGCGATAGGCCAGGGACTAGAGGCAGTCGGCGTTGATCGACCGACCATGCGGCACCGTGACGAAGAGGGCCGCGTTCAGCGTCTGGGGGCTCAGGAGTTGGCATACGCAACTGTCCCTGAGGTCATCGGTAGGGCTGCCGTGCCACTGGCCAAAGCGGGGGTGAGAGGGATTAAGGCTGGAGCTACAGCGCTTGAGGAAGCCTCGCGCCTGCCTGTTGCTGAGCCACGCGTCCTGCGTATCGCGGCCAAGCCTGGGGCGATTGAAGCATACGCCGAAGAGGGACTGGCAGCATCACGTGGTGCGCAGAGAGTCGTAGACCCGGCCGGCGTCCGCGTTCTAGGTGAAGGCGAGGAGTTGGCGGCTGGCGAACGCGAATTGTATCACGGCACGGCGCGTCCGTTTAGGGGCGCGCAGATGGAGCCGGGCACGTTCCTGAGCCCCAATGCTGACGAGGCTGCGAGCTATGCTGCCATTGACGCGCGAGTGATGGGCTCGACGCCGCCAACGCCCTTGCAGCGTGGTAGGCAGGTGCTGGAGCAGGGCGAGGCGGCGATGCTCGGCGGCGAGCGCGGGATGGTCAAAATCGGTGGCAAAACGAAGGCCCAGATCGCCCGCGAGCGCAACGCCTATCTTGGGCAGGGCAAGGCTCTACAACGCCCGGCAGTAGTCCGGCGCGAGGTTCCGCCTCTCACTTCCGATATGGAGTACGTCGGGGAAGGACTGAAGGTCAACCCGCAAGCCGTCGAAGGACTCACGGATGCCAGGACGCTGACCGCCCAACTCAAGGAATTGCGAGCCAATCCCAAAGGCCAAACGGCAGAGATAGGAAGGCTAGAGGCGCAGCGTTACGCGCATGACGTGTTTCGTCAGGATGAAGTGCCAGCCGCTTTTGAACGGCTCAACGACCGATACGCCACTTTGCAGGGCACGACGCCACAGGCAAGAGCGGAGATTGAGGAACTAGGGCGCATACGTGACCAACTCTTCAAGTTCGAGGGCGAGGAAGGGCTTGAATACGGTTGGAACTTAGACGCGCTAGTAGATGCAACGGGCAAACCGGCACCACGTCCACCGGTAAGGGCAACTCCTAACATTGGCCCGACCATGAGGCCACGACCCGCGCCAGCGCCGGACTTGCGTCCACAGATGGGCGGGATGCGCGAAGAGGGCTTTAGGGGCGAGCAGGGCGGGCTACAGCCGCGCATGTTCGGGGTAGAAGAAACAGGGCAGCGTGGACAGCTAGGACTTGAGGACGCGCTAGTTGGTGGTAAGCCACCCGTAGAGCCGCCCGCTGGTGGTGCGCCGAAGCCACCTCGAACAGCCCCACGGGCCATTGAGCCGCCTGCGGAAACAAAGCCCCTGGAGGGTGAGGTTCTTCGCCGTGCTGACATACCCACTGAGAGGCTGGTGGATCAGTTCAAACGCGAATATGGCATCTCGCGAGGCGATACATACAGCGATACCGAGATGTTCATCATCACTGACAATCTCGATAAGTGGGCTGCTCAAAATAATCTAACACCTGCTCAGATACAAGCGCTGAAGGTGGAGTTCAGCCCTGATGTCAGGCCTGAATGGATGCTCCCACCTTCTGAACGATTGCGAACAGGACAAGTAATTGAGGGTGGCGGGGCGCCCCCCCCCACCAGGCCGGCGGATGTTGCCGCCCCCAGCCTCTGAGTTCGCTGGCAACATCCGCCTGAGTAAGTACCCTGAGGACATACGCGGACCAATCAAGGAATGGGCAGACGCTAACCCCGACGCGGTCCAAACAGCGCGCCGTGGTGTGCGCTCAGAGTTTCAGGTGCAGGCCGACGCGCAACAGTTGGTCGATGATCTGGGTGGAGACTTCGAGAAGCTACAGCGACGCTGGAAGCCGGGCCAAGCATGGAACGCCGAGGAAGTAGTATCAATCCGTGGTGCGCTGACGGACGCCACGCAGAAGGTTATGACGGCGGCGGAAGCATCGAGGGCTGTCGATTCGACCGAGAACCATTTGGCTCTTGCCGAAGCCATCCTCTCGCAACAGCGCATCCAGCAGACCGTACACGGCGTCACGGCTGAAGCAGGGCGAGCCTTACGTGCATTCCGCCAGCAGGCAGACGCAGCGCGCGCCAGTGGTGACGTAGGCCGTATGCAGGAGTTGCTGCAGCAGGCGCTTGGCAAGGGCGGCAAAGAGGATATCGGCAAACTCACTGAGGCCATTCGTGCGCTGGATCTGAATGATCCCACGAAAGTGAACAACTTCCTGCGCAGCGTCAACAAGCCGGGTTTCTTCGATTACATGCTCGAGTTCTGGTATAACAGCGTGCTCTCAGGTCCCTGGACCCATGCCCGTAACGCCATCGGCAACACAGCAGCAGCAGCGACCGAACCGATTAGGCGGGCTGGAGCAGCAGCGCTCGAACAGCCGATAGCACGGTTGCAAGGCCGCCCTGTAGAGCGCTTCTGGGAAGAGGTACCGGCGAGCGTGGTAGGTGGGCTGCACGGTATCCCTGAAGGAATTCGTGGCGCACTCCAAACGATGAAAGAGGGCTTCAACCCAGCAGCGGTAGGCCGCGTCGAGCTGCGCCGGACCGCGTTCCCAGGCAAGATAGGCCGCGTTGTGCGCGCACCATCGACCGCGCTGGAAGCGGCGGACGCGTTCTTCCATTCTGTGAACTACCGCATGAGCCTATGGGGAGACGCTACACGTCAGGCGCGCCGCGAGGGGTTGACGGGTACGCAGTTGCAGGATCGGATTGCCCATCTGATCAATGAGCCGCCGCCTAAACTGGTGAAGCAGGCAGGCGACAAGGCGGAAGAGTTGCTGTTCCGTGGCGACCCTGGCGCCTTTGCCAACTGGCTAGGCCGGGGAAAGCAGACGGCGCCCGCGCTTAACTTCGTCCTGCCGTTTGTCCGCACGCCGGCGAACTTGCTCAAGTTTGGCGTTCGCAACTCGCCGCTCGGGTTACTGGACGTCCCGATGTGGAAGCGCGTCATGGCTGGCAATCCTCAGGGTGTGGACGAACTTGCGCAGACGCTGATGGGCTCAATGGTGGCAGCCAGCTTCGGCGGGATGATTGCCAGTGGCGCGATGGACATCACGGCTGGCGTTCCCGCGAATCCCGCTGAGCGTGACCGCTTCTACCGCGAGGGCAAGACGCCGTTCTCGGTCAAGATTCCCGGCGTCGGATGGGTGCAATACAACCAAATACCCGTGCTCGCCGAGTCATTGACGGCTGTAGCGGCCACGGTCGAAGGTGTGCGCAATGGCGAGGACGTATCAGAGATAGCCACTCAGACTGCCGCCACCATCGGCCAGAGCCTGCTTGACCGATCCTACCTCTCTGGCCTATCAGACCTGATAGATGCAGTGAGCGAGCCGGCGCGGTACGCGGAGCGCTTTGGCACACGCTTTGTCTCGGGCTTCGTACCGTTCAGCTCGGCGCTCAGGCAGACAGCAACCGCAATAGACCCAACCATCCGCGACCCTGAAGGGCTGGCTGAGAGCTTGCAAGCGGGCATACCTGGGCTAACGGGCAACGTTCCTCCACGTCTCACGGCCTTTGGTGAGGAAGCGGACAGAGGACTGCCAAGTCCCATCCGTATCACGCCAGACCAGCAGAACGCCGTCGATGCCGAGCTGGGGCGCCTAAAGACTGAAGTCGGCTTTGTGGGCGAGTCGATAGGTGGCGAAGAGCTAAGCCGCGAGGAGCAGCGCAAGTACCAGACACTGGCAGGACAGGCCACGAAGGAAGTCCTGGCTGGGCGTTTCCAGTCCCCGACATATCAGCAGATGTCAGACGCAGCCAAAGAGAGGGCCATCGAACGCGTCGTCGGTGCCGTCAGAGATGTGACGCGCCAGGAGTTGCGGCCGGAGCCGGATAATCCCAGCGTAAGGCTGCCCGACCAGAGCATCGCCGACTTCGTGACCGAGAAGCTGGGGTATGAGGACCGACGGGTAGAGCTAGGCTACGAGCCGAAGCAGACGGTGGCGGCAGAACTCTACGACAACAAGACCTACAACGAGCTGTCGTTTGTGGAGAAGCAGCGCGTCGATACCAAGGTCAAGGCTATGGTTAAATCAGACGAATTGCCTAAGTCCACAGACCTGGACCGGCAGAACCCCGACATGGACGTGCTTAACTGGCGCTTCTCAGGCAAGACGCCGACAACAATACAGTCTACACAGGCCGTTGACCAAGCGCTGGCGCTGGGCGTCCCCAGCCGTCCCGTCAAGCTGGAGGGCTACGCGCGGCCCATCAACCAATCACCACAAGCGCAAGCAGCCTGGGAAGAGGGCAAGGTGGAGCTTGCGTCCTACCCGAAGCTGATCGAGAAGTTCGCTAAGGCCAACGCTGTCGAGGACTACGGGCGCGAATACGATGCGCTCACGCCGAACGAACGCGACAACCTGCGTCAGCGGACGGCGGCAGGGATACTGCGGGCCTATCCCAACCTGGACGCGTGGCGGACGCTGTTTGGGGCGGGCTACAGCGAGAGCAGGCCAGGGTCGGTCACGCTGCCGGTAGCGCGCGAGCTGGGCACGATTACGCGCAAATACGGCATTTCCTTCACGGAAGATCCGTACCTCATGGACTTGATACTAAAATGAGGCCAGGATGAACTCTAACCGAAGGGCAGAGTAACGATGTCCCAACCAAGCCTGAGTAGGAAGATGTAGATGGTCCAGCCCACAGTTAACAGCATTGCGGTTATCGCCACGCCGACTGTGGTCATGAATAAAGCGATGCCGATGGAAGCAAAGGCAAAGGCTGACATCATCAGGGCCATGCCGACCGTGGAGAGCGTGGAGAAAAACGTAGACATTGGTAAAGTACCTCCTGTGAGGAGTAACGCTTGGCAGTGGGGAATCTTACATGCCCACTAAACTCGCTCGCCGTCGCAAGTCGCCCGACCAGGTGATCAAAGAGAAGTCTGTGGTGCTGGGGCTGGAGACGGGCCGCATACACGCCCTCATGGGTGAGGCCGGCGACGAGATGATGGACATAACCCCCATCAAGAAATACGCGGCTGGCGGCACGCTGACTGTAGGCGGCAGTTCGGGCGGGATGGACGATCTAGAGCGTCGGCGCTTGGAGTTACAACGCCAGCGTTTGGGGCAAAGCCAGACTTACCTCGGCACGCAACAGGGCATCCTCGGCTCACAACAGGCAGACTTCACTAGATTGCAGGCAGCTCGCCAGAATGCGCCCGAGCAGCAGGCCGTAGCCCTAGCCCGGCGTAATCAGGCTATTTCCGACCGCGACTATGGCGCCTATGGAGTTGCGCCTGCCGAAGTCGATACACCCGTGACGCCGGGAGCCGTTGGTATCCGGCAGCGCATTCAGAGTTCAGCGGATGTCCTGGAGCGTCAGATAGCGGACCGCAACGCCGCATTTGGCTTCCAGAGTGAACAGGCGGGGCTCACGCGACAGGCTGGTGGTCTATCTCTTGACGAGCAGGAGATGAGGCTGGAGGAAGATGCCAGAAGGCGCGCTGGGCAGCAAGAGCGCTCACCAGCTACTCCCTTGGCACGCAGCAGCCCGGGCAGGTCAGCGGCCAGATCCTCCGGACCAAAGCCAGGGAAGATAAGGAATGTCCCAGGCTACGGCATGACTCGTTACGAGCATGGTGGCCAGGTGCTCTTCGATGATGATGAGGAAGAACCACCACGGAGAAGCACACGACTCGCCAAGAAGCCAAGGAACACAGGGCAGGCCATCCATCAAGCCTTCGTCGATGGCGAACGCTACGACCTCCAGCCGGGCGAGACGGTACAGGACGTGATGCAGGCGCGGACGGCGCTGACAGCCAAGCGCGAAGGCAAGGTAGCCTACACGGACCCATACGGCGAATCTGCCCTGCCCGAGTACCTGAGCCCGCGCGAGGCCACGGCGCGCAAGACGGCGGCATCGACGCGAAAGACGCAGGAGGCTAAGACGGGACTGCGCCGTACTTACGCGCAGCAGTTCGAGCGCGATACGGGGCTGTCGGCGGGCGGGCTGGCAGAGCCCGACGAATGGGAAGGTGTATCCAACGAAGCTTTGCTGGACTTGGCGACGACCACGGGTGAGGGCGGCAGGCCGCTGATTCCTTACCCAGCAGTCAAGGCCAGCCTAATCAAGAGGGGTTTGCGCAACGCGGCCATCGAGGCAATGTTCGCCGAGGCTAAGCTGAGCAAGAAGAACAAGTACGGCGCTGGTGCTGAAGGAACAAAGGCATCGACTGTCACAGGAGGCCCATAATGAACAACCCTAACGGCGACATACACGATCTCAGGGGCGGCGTACCAATCATTGGCGCGCCCATGCGAGCAAAGATAGGCACTCAACTCTCAGCCTTTGTACGAGCACTGGATGATGACGGCACGATAACGGTGCCGGTCATCAACGGGCCGAAGGGTCCATTACCTTCAGTGCCTCGCGGCGCCTTCATGGACGCCGAACAACTTATTGAGGCCATTGCCAAGGCAGTCGAAGAGAAGATTAAGCCCCTGCGCGAAGAGATACGCGTGCTGCGCAACAAACTCAACAGGCAAGACGATGCAGCAATACTGCTCACTGACCAGCTCAAGAAACTCAATGACTAAGATGGACAACGACCTCTGCCCATCCTGCGGCGCCTATTGGGTGTGCGGCTGCGGCCAACCGAGGCAGGGTAACGGGTCGGCACTGATGCCGGACTCAACACTCATGTACGACACCTCGGCGCTTCAGGCGATACCGTCGATGCCTGAATGGTTGACCAAGTACCTAGAGGAGCACCCAGACGCACTAAAAAGCGTGGGCTTCACAGGACAGATGCGTATCGTAGGGACAGACGTTTGATCACGACCGACTTCAACCGGCAGACGATTACCGGCACCTATGCGCCGCTCTACTGCGTCGGCAAGCGCAAGGATGGTACGCCGTGCAGGAACGTTTTAGCGCGAGTCACCGCGCCTGATAACGTACGTGGCATCGAATTGAAGTGCAGAACTTGCGGGACCGTGCTACTATTGCGCTGATTTAGACAACTTATCAAGGGCCACCCGGCGCAAGAGCCCTAAGAGCGCATAACTCTTGGGGCTTTTCTGTGACCATTGAGACCATCGACCGGCCCGTTACCGACCCGTCAACCGTAGTCGAGACTGAAGAGCTAGCCAAACCCGCAGAGGGTGAGGATCTCGAGGAATCGGCGCGGACCGAGAAAGAGACGCCGGAAGGTACAGTAACAACCCCCGAGGAAGCGATCGAGTCCGAAGAGGACAAGCGGGTACGCCTCAGGACTGACGCGCTAAGAGCTGAAGACAAGGCGCGCGAGGCCGAAGAGGCCCAGAAGCAGGCAGAGCAGAAGAGGCGACGGGATGCCGACGAGGATCAGCGCCGGAAGGCGCGTGAAGCCCTCAAGACTTTCCGCGACAAGACTGATGCCCTGTTCGTCGGCGCCAAGAACGAAGATGGCGACCCTCTAATACCGGAAGCCCTCCGCACTCAACATCGGCAACTGGCGGACGAACTCGGCCTTGGTCTCCGTGACGGCATCAAGCTGGAGATCACGGAAGAGGCCAACGCCGAACGCGATACGGCCTGGACGGACTTGCTCCTGGCCTCACTCGCAGCGCCAGAACGCAAGGCCATCAGTGAACTCATTGAGAAGCCCGACGCCACTCTTGACGAGTTGGCGAAGGCCATCGGTGATTTAACCAAGCCCACCGCCTTTGTCCAGGAAGCCCGCGCCGACATCGAAGCCCATCTGCCGGAAGCAGCTCGTGCAGCCTTCAAGAAGGACGCCGACTCGCAGCGCACTGTCAAGGGCCTCATGGAAGCCGTCTACAAACACGCCCATAGGCAGGGCCGCAAGGAAGAGAAGGACACACCTGACGGCGAGCGGCCGGCCAACGAGGGGCAGGCAGCTATTGGCTCGCGCCTGTATAGCCAGATGACTTACGAGCAGAGGCAGGCTCTCTCATCTGATGAGAAAGACGCCGCCGTTGCTCGTGAGATAACGGCGCGGACAGCAAGGTAGAAAGGGATACTACAATCGCGATTAACACCACCGGCATAACACCGGCTGCAAACTTCATTCCCGAAATCTGGGAAACGGACATGGGCGATGCAACGAAGGCCCATATCGGGCTCGCCGATCTTGTTGACCGTTCCTTCGACTCGGCGATGAAACAGGGCGACATCATCCACATCGTTGACCGTTCGCACCCCTCAGTCCGGGTCAAGTCAGAAGACACGGCGGCGACTATAGCCAACCGTACCGAGACGATGCAGACCGTCACAATCAACCGCGAGGCGTACTGCCGGATGCTCTTCGAGGACATCGCTGAGGTCCAGTCGCAGTCTCCCTTGAGGGAGCGCTACGCTGGCGACTTCGTTTACTCCCTGATGGCGTACCTGGAAGGCGACGCCACTTCGGGACTTACTTCACTGCCTTCCAGCTTTTCTCAACTCGTGGGCACGCTGGGATCAGACCCCACTACCGACAACCTGATCCGGGCGGTGCAATACCTGGATGATGGCGACGTACCGGAGTCCGAGCGCTTCTTCTACATGAGTCCGCCAACTCATGCAGCTCTGCTCAAGCAGGATGTGTTCGTCAGTGGCGACTATGGGCCATCAGGCGCTGTTTCTACGGGACGCGTGACCAAGCCTGTCTACGGCGCCACGGCGCACGTGTCGTCCTTGGCCAACGCGAACCCTTCTGCTGCCGGGCAGTCCTACTCCTGGTTCAACCACAAGCGCGGCGTGGCTTTGATTATGCAGCAGTCACCTAAGGCGATGCCGGCCTGGTGGAACACGGACTATTTCGGCTGGGATGTCGTCACCAAGATGATCTACCAGTTCGCCGAACGCCTGATCGCGCCCTCAACTCTCGGTGGCGGGACTAGCGATGACCGCTTTAGCGTCGGCGTAAGGGGTGCATGATCGACAAAGGCTCATCTCTCGATGGCTTCGCTGCCCTCTACGACGGCACGGGCAACTCAGAAACGACTATCTGTGAGTCCGTGCAGACTAAATGCGTCGTGGATTACGAATGTGTGTTGCTCTGTCAGCAACACGGCTGGCAGGCAGCCCACGGCGTACCTCTCGGCACCCTGGCCGAGCTCTGGCCCTTCGATCTGTTGAAGCGGCAACTCGTTGCCCATGCCGCCGAGTTTGTGCGGCAAATTAAGCCCAATGGCTTTGACCCTGTGGCCAGCATCTACAGCTTCAAAATCTGGGGTCCGTACATGGAAAAGGTCGGCGAAATCAAACAGTGGACACCGGAGGCTGGCAATCCACTGATCCCCAAGCATGAGCAACGCAAAGCTGTCCAGGTCTGGGGCTATCAGGGTGACGAGTTCGACTTCAACAAGGGCTGTGCCTTTCTCATCCAGGGTGACTTCACGCGACATGCGCGCCACGGTCATCTGGATGAGGAAACGGGAAGGATTTTCGTCTAATGGTGATGCTTGAATCCGGGACGACATGGGCTGAAGGTCAGGCGCAACGTGGCGCCGGCGACCAGATCATCTACTACCGCAAGCCCGACAAGGGACTGGAAGCCAACTGGATCACATGGGGCGATAGCCTCAGTGGCTCCAAGTACCGCGACTACGGCAAGCGTGGGTTCACTCCTCTTGAAAAGTACGGCACGATCAACAACGTTCAGCGTGACCTGCGGGCTTTTGGTTCCAAGACATCGCCAATCGCGCCCGAGTATAACCCGGAGATCTCCGAGAACGTGCGTGGTCGTTACATCTGGGAACAAATACTTAGTCACCCAGATGGACCGGCAGAGTTCCCCATCGATCAGGTAATTACCTATCGCTGGTATCGGCCGGAGAACTGTCCTGTACCCGATGCCTATTTCCCGCAACTCAAAGGGCTGAAGATCAAGGAATACCGTTGTCCAGAGCGATGCGGCCGACAGCCCTTTGTGGATGTAGACGGCATCGGCGGGGTGACCTCTTTGGCCAATCACCTGCGCATCTCGCATGAGTGGGACCGCACCAACATCATGGCTTACGGCGACCGTGTAGGCATCGACTTCAACAAGCTCGACGTGATTGATATGCCCGTTGAAGAAATCGAAGTCGGCACTGAACAGCCGGCTTTCGTTTGCCCAGAGTGTGACAGGGCATTCACTCGCCGTGCTGCCTTAGCCTCTCACATGCGCAGCCATCCTGTCGTGGAAATCGTGGTCACTTGAAGATCATGATCGGCTCCTGCATCTGGCGCGAGGTCGCTGCCGAGCACCATAAGGCGCTGATCCCTCTGCTCAGGCAGTCAGGTGTCATGTACGCGCCCCAGGTGGGCGACGCGCTAATCGAGCGCGCGCGTGGCATTTCCGCAACTTACTTCCTTAGACACACGGATGCTGACGTTCATCTGTCCATCGACTCCGACATCGTGGGCTTCACAGTAGAAGACACCCTGAAACTGTGCGAACTGGCCGAAGAATACGGCGTTGTCGGTGATACCTATATAGGTCGTTCCCGCGAGCGCCCTAACGCCTTCACTGTGCAGGAGCTGGGCGAGCCCGTGACCTATGCCTTCGACCATACACCTGTGGCCGTCAAGTGGGCTGCAACTGGCTTCCTGGCCGTACACAGGCGCGTCTTTGAGAAGCTGGCTGAAGGGCTGACCCTGCTGCACGCTAAGCAGCCCTGGGCCTTCTACAACTTTTACGGCTGCTTTGAATACGAGGATGCCGAGCTTGGCGAACCCATCCTGCTGAGTGAGGATTACGCCTTCTGTCAGCGGGCTAAGGAGGCGGGCTTCGGCATCTACATCGACCCGGCAATAAGGGTCGGACACATCGGTTCTTACACCTACCGGATCGAGGACATGGGGCAGAAGCCTCTCGACCCGCAGCCGTTGCGACTGACCCGGACCGAGCCTTACAGGTGGAAGTTGGAAGGAATAGACCTGGCAAGCACCAAAACGGCCATGCACTTGCCCAGGCATGAGCGACGAAAGTTGGCCGCTAGTAACGGGAGGGCTTTAGTCAATGCCTAACACAATGCTCAATGTGCAGCGACCTTTCAGCAAGCTGCATCATTCAAAGGTTAACAACCTTGACCCGCGACGGTTGCTGCTGAGCGCGCCAAGCCTGTTCTCGGATTTCTACTACTACATGGCAGAGTTCGACCGGACGCTGCTGGCGGCCGAGTGGGTGACAACGGCTGCCTCTGGT
>ERZ1292644.747-Hain-H14-01um-R2-747-length-19495-cov-9_pt1 | contig 19495 bp, 25 predicted proteins | sample MGYA00564402_ERZ1292644 | MGnify/ENA primary metagenome ERZ1292644 (study PRJEB36523, sample SAMEA6512644) | groundwater metagenome | collected 2019-01-09 | study: AquaDiva: Metagenomics assemblies of 32 groundwater samples
CAACGCGTCAGTTCCGCCAACCTCACGGGCTATCTCACCTACGCCGCCGGTTGGGGCTGCAGAATCTGGCGAGATGAAGCCATCGACAGTCTCACCTCCTACGATCCGGGCCGCGTGCGCCTGGATTCCGATGTCATCGCCGTGATTCAGCGCAACGCTGACATTCCCACGACCATGCTCGAACTGGCCAAGGCAATCCTCGCTCTGCCGCGTGTGACCCGCGTGGAAATCCGGGACATGGTCGGCATGGGCGAAAATCTCACCCACCCATGAGCTACTCCGACGGCACGATCAACTTTGGAAGCCTCGGCGCGCTTTTCGGAGGGTCCTACGATCAACCGCAACCCAAAACCCAAAACAACATGCCGCAAAACATCCACGAAGTAGCAATCATCCAACGGCCCACCGCCGAACAGCGGGAGCAGGGCAAACTCGATGAACTGATCCTGGCCCCGCTCCAGGTCATGGCCGAAACCGAAAAGACCGCCATCGCCATGGCAGTTCAGAAAGCCATCGAAGAGAAAAAACTCACCCGACCCATCCTGCCAACCGCAGAGATGCAGGTTCGGAAATTCCCATGACCGAACGCAAATTCGTCAACCTCTTCGGTGAGACGGTCACCGAATACATCTTTGGTAAGAACGACCCCAAGGGCTACGCCGGCACTCCCGGCGGTGGCCCGCCGGGGGAGACGTGCAAGACCTGCGAACACCGGGTCAAGCTGCGCGCCAACTCGAAGCGGTTCTACAAATGCGGCAGGAACCGGCACAACTGGTCCCGCTCCATCACCACCGACATCGTGCTCAAGATGCCGGCCTGTCACCTCTGGGAAAAGAGCCTGTCGGTCACCCCACGAAACGGAAACTTGCGCTGACCGATGGCTGTGATAGAAACAGTGCGTTCTGCGGGTAGCGAATCGCAACACAGCCTCATAAGCTGTGCCGGCCAGGGGAAGTTCCTGGACCCGCATCCAATGGGCGGAGCAGATGACGTAAGTCGTCCGGGTCCGAAAGGGTCCCCGCCCGCCTCCTTCACTTTCCCGCGTCCTGGTCTTCTAAACTACCCCCAACACGCTGGTTGGACGGAAGTGAAGCTGGGTTGGGGCGCGGGAATAACAATGCCATAAGAATGGCCAAACAATGCCCTAACTATGCCCCAAGAAATCATCATTCAACCCGTCCTCAACGGCTGGATCATCCGCGCTGGATGCCAGACCATCGTCTACGCTGATGCCGCCAAAATGATCGCCGACTTTCGGGAGTGGGTCCTGGAACCGGAGAAGGTCGAGGGCTACTTCAAAGAGATGATGGCCCGCAAGGGAGTGCCCGTCCCGCAGTGCGCGCCGACCCCCATGGCCGCTGAGAACTACGCATCACCGCAGTCTGTAGGTGCTGCGATTGAGCGGGCGCCCGACCGCCTCACCAATCCTCGTCGGTAAACAAAAAGCCCCGGCGAGCATCCATGCTCACCGGGGCTCGCAACCCTTGCGAAGGGACCCAGGCGCGTAGCGAGCCCGAGTCTTACGGCGGACTCCACGCCGTGTCGAGTCAGAGTTTTACGGAGTCGGAACCGGAGTCACCGCAGCGATGAGCGCGTCAGTCAGTGCTTTGTCACTCTGCGTGCTCTGGTCGATGGCGTTGGACAGCGACAGGAGTTGTTCATCAGTCGGGCTCGGCTTGCCGAGCTGGATGATGGCGGCGTTGACGGCAGTGGTCAGGTTGGCCTGGCCCTGCGTGTTGGCGTTTACCGATGCCGTGAGTTGTTCAAGTGCGGTCATAAGTTTTCGATGGCGTTCTTCAGTTTTTGTTTCGTGCTGCCCAAGACGAAGGTCGAGCTTGGTGAGGGCACCTTCCACCTTGCTGAAAAAATCGTGCAGAACTGTTTTGAGCAACTCGATGAGAGGCTTCTCACTGTTACCCGGATCGTCTTTTGGCATGGGAGCAATCGTGGGGGTTGGTGGAATCCTGTCAACCAACGATCTGTCATCAGGGTGTTCCCCGCCTTGACAGTTCAGCCCGGCGGTGGTGTTTTCGCTTCAGCGATGTAATCCTCGTAGGATTTGCTGACGCGCTTCCGCAGCTCTTCCCAATCTTCGTCGGTCGGGTCACCCTTGGCGAGCAAGAGCCGAATCTCGGCGGCGATGGAGGGGACAGCTTTGATTGCGAGCTGGATGATGGTGATGATGAGCGCTGGGTTCATGGCGAGGGCTTAGGTTGGAGTTTTTGTGGGAGGAACGACTGCACCAGCCCGACCAAGTCGGCCTGAGTAGCAGCAGCGACGGACACCGCCACGTCGAACGCCCCACGGTTACCGGTCTTCGTCGCCGCTTGCCCAGCGTCGATGACCACGAGAGCTGCCTTCTGATATTTCTCGTAGGCAGCTTTGACTTTGACTTCCTGCTCGGGCTTGGCCTGTCCGGCGGCAACGTAACCGGCCCACGCCTTCATCGCCGCTTCCACGGTGATGACGACCGTCCCGGTTCCCTTGTAGCCAGCCTGTTTCCAGTTGGCGCAGCCGGTGAGCAGAGCGAGCACCGACAACAACACCACGATGGTTTTCATTGGGGCAATGGTTCGACTGCCTTGCTTGAGTTTGCAACTCCGAAGTGGTCGATGCACCACTTGAGCGACACCAGGGGGTCCCCGAAGGGCGCGCCGTAAGCCTTCTCGAATTTGCTCACGTCCAGGATGGTCGTGCTTCGGCGCACGTGGCCGGCGGCGAGGAAGTCACGCTCGGGAAATAACTCGACGGCTTTCCGGCGGATGCCCGCGTCAAAGAGCATCCGGGCAACCTGGGCGGTGTGCACCGGGACCGAGCAGGCCGCGTTGTAAACGCCCGGCGGCGCTTTCTGCACCAGATGGAACGAGCGCATGGCGAACTCATCGAGGAACGTCACCGAGTTGAGCCCGTCGAGGATCCGCTCATACGCGGCGAGCTTCTGCAGGAGATTGCGCGGATGACGATGGTGGCTGAAGGGCATCCGGATCCGGAACACCCAGGCCCGCGCCTTTGTCTCCGCCAGCTCACGTTCGGCGTGGATTTTGCACTGGCTGTAGAACTGGCCGATGTTGTTGGGCGCGTCTTCCTCCGTGTAGGGACCCGGCCCGTCGAAGATGCAGCCGGAGGACACGTGGATGACCCAGATGCCACGGTGCGCGCACAGCGAGCCGAGCATCCGTGGGAGAGCCACCAGGCCCGAGTAGGTTTCCTGCTTGTTGCTCTCGCAATCGTCGATGGTCTGGCCGGAGTAGCCGGCGGCGTTGATCACGAGCTGCGGTCGGTCGTGCAGGAGGTATTGGTCCAGCTCCGCTTCGGTGGTGTAGTCGAGCCAACTCCGGGACAGGACCCTCGGGCGCATGCCGAGGTAATGCAGCGCTCGAAGGTAAGCGCTGGCCACATATCCGGTTCCGAGGACAAGGATCCGTCCCGCCTCAAGTCTCATTCTTCATGTAGTAGGGGACGACGCTCTCCAGCGCGCAGGCGATTGGCGTCCATTCCAAAAGCTGCTCAGCTTTACGCGGGTCAACCGCGTAGCGACGGTCGTGGCCCCACCGGTCCGCAACGTGCTCGATCTTATGCGTCTTTGGTCCGCCGTGGGCAACGATTGCTTCCGCCAGAGTTTTGACCACCTGCAGATTCGACAGAACATTCCGCATGCCGAGGTTGTAGATTTCCCCCTGCGTCCCCTTGGTCAGCGCCGCCCAGATCCCCGAGCAATGCGCGCTCACCGGCATCCAATCCCGACACTGCAGGCCATCGCCGTAGACCGGGATGGGCTCACGCTTCAGGATGCGGCTGATCGTCTTGGGGATAAACTTCTCCACGTTCTGTCCGGTGCCAAAGGTGTTGGTCCCCCTGGTGATGACGATGGGCGTCTTGAACGTGCGATACTCCGCCATGCACAGCATCTCGCCGGCTGCCTTGCTGGCCGAGTAGGGCGAGGAAGGGATGAGCCGGTCCGTCTCGGTGGACAGCCCCTGCAGCACGCTGCCGTAAACCTCGTCGGTCGAGACGTAGACCATCATCCGCAGCGACTTCTTCTGCCGCAGCTCACGCAGCAGGTTCCAGGTCCCCAGCACGTTGGTCCGGATGAACGGGTCGGGGTCAGCGATGGAATTGTCGACGTGCGTCTCGGCTGCCATGTGCACGACGTGCGTGAACTCGTGCTTGCGAATAAGTCCGCCGATCTCGCCTCCACGCAGGTTGCCGCGCACCATCTCCACGTTCTTGGGATAGAAGGTTTCGACCAATAGCCGTGCGGCGTAGGTGTGCGCGTCGAACACCGTCACCCGCTCCACCTTCGGGTGTGTGGACAACGTGCGAACAAAGTGGTGCCCAATGAACCCAGCTCCGCCCGTTACCAGGATGTGCATTGGGGGGAAGGCTTATCAAAGCGCTTGCGCCCGTCAACGGGTGTTTGCATTCTGCACTCATGGCATTCAAGCCCTTCGAGAAAAAGAAATCCAAAACCCGTGGCGGCACTCCGCCAAAATTCGGCAAGGGTAAACCCGGCAAGGCCGGCAAGCAGTCCAAGCTGCGCCGCTACTAAAACCCGGCGAAGATCGGACGCGGGCTCGCCTCCTTTGCTGTGAGGTTGACCTCCGCGTGCTGCAACATGTCGATGGGCGCCTCCGCCAGGATGGGATAGCTCACCGAGTCGAACGGATGCTTGTGGTCGTCGCTCTTCACATACTTCGAGTTGGTGGCACCGGGGTCAGAGCGGAGCATGGCGAACATGGCGCGGGTCTTGAAGCACTGCGCGGAAACGAAGAGCCGGCGGGCGTGGAGGAATTGCCAGAGCAGGTTGACCTTGTCTTTGTTTGACCCCTGATACTTTGGCGCCCCGTTCAAAACGATCTTGCCCTGGCTGGCCGCGTAGGTGATGGCCGCGTCGCTGGCATTGGCGCTGGCGCGCCGCTCGAAGGCGGAGGTGTCCGACCAGTGCCGCCAGTTGAGGGTGATGTTGTGCTTCTCCTTCTGCCACCTCTCCCAGTGCAGAATCTTCTCCAGGCACTGCAGGACGAACTCTTCGATGGACACGAACCGGCGGACGACGACCACCTCATCGAGGATCCGGAAGGAGATGAGCAGCCGCCGGGTCTTGGGGTCTTCGCTGGTCAGCTTCTCTTCGATGTGGAAGCTGTGGGATTTCTTCTCGCCCATGTCCCAGCCGCAGATGAGTTCCTTGCACTCCTTGGTTGGCACCATGACTTCCCAATCCTGCTGCGCGCCGTCGGCGTTGCCTACCACGTGCACGTCCTCGTTCCACACGTCGGAGAAGTGACCGTCGGTGATGTCCTGTTCCCACTTGCCGAGGATGAACCGGTTGAAGAGCGCCTTGCGCTTGCGGTAGCGCGCCTCCAGGTCCTGGCGCTCACGCGGGTCCAACTGCGGGTTGTCCTCGATCATCACCAGGATCCGGTGCAGGGAATCACGCAAGAGCCCCTCGCTTACCACCTGCCCCTCGTCGCCGGCTCCGACGTCGGCATCCTTAAACTTGAACCACTTTTCGTGGATCCAGTTGTTCGTCCCCGAGTCCGGCGGGTTGCAGTCGCAGATGATCTGGTGCTCTTCGTAGCTGACGTCGGGCCACATGCGGAGCGCGTCGCAGAAAATGTCGAAGGCGTGCTCGTCGCAGTATTGGTCGAACTCCGACAGCCAGAACATCGAGTAAGCCGGCCCCTTGAATTTCGCTTCCACCTCGGCGGAGTGTTCGAGGGAGTGACACTGGATTTCGGAAACGCCGCCGTGGCGGTTACGGATCCGGACGAAGGACATCTTAGAATCGCCCGTGGTCTTGGGTCCTTCGAGGACTCGGAAGCCGGGGCACTGCGCCTCCCAGATGCGAAGCATCCGGGTGAGCAGGACCCAGACGCCCGCCGCCTTGGCGTTCTTGATCGTTTTGCAAACGATGGCGGTCATGCCCGTCTTCACGTCGAAGGAATGGCGCAAAACTTTGTGGAGGATGCCGAAGGTCTTGCCCGACTTGCGCGGGCCGTGGACAAGGAGATAGCGATGGAAATCGTTGAAGATTTCGAGCTGCTTGGGATTCAGTGGTGGGAGCCAGAGCTTACCCGCCGGGTCGAACACGAATCCTTTCGAGTCCACCTGCAGTGACACGATTGACCTTGCGAATCCCAACGGCTGATGGTCAAGTCCCAAACACTTATGGCCAACGTCAAATTCGACATGACCGATCCGGAAACCAAGGCCACGGTGGCGGGCTGGGAGGATGGCGCGGAATACAACGTGACGATGGTAAGTTCCAAAGCCGGCACGGCAACCTTCGAGGAACCCGGCGTGGAAGAAGAGGAAGCGGCCCCAGCGGAAGGCGAAGCGGCTCCACCAGCGCCAGGACCGGCGGCGGTGAGCGCAGCTTTGGGCAGTGCCATGGGCGGCTAATTGGATTCCAGTTAGATTCTAGTTGGATGCTGAGGTGAGGCACGGATGCCGATCCCAATCGCAAGGCTCAAAGAAAAGCACGGGCTGGATCCTGACAGCCTAAAGAAGGCGTTTAACAACGACACAATCGAGAAGCGCCCGGAGGTCAAGAAGCTCGTCCAGCAAATCCGGGACACGATCCAAAACGGGATCAACCGCAACCGCCAGGACTACCGACTCTTCAAGGCCATGGACTGGGCCTACGACAGTCCCTTCTACCAGGTCAGCTACACCCAACTCCGAGGACTGCTCTCCAACAAACCCGACCAGAAGAAGGTGATGGAAGCGGTCAACTCGTGGGGACTGACCCACATGTTGCCCGACGTAATCGGCGCCGACGGGAAGGTGTGCTGCGGGCAGAACGGCAAGCCCCAGAAGGCGCTCAACCTGCCGGTGTTCTTCAACATCTTCGTCCCGATTGTGATGAGCTACATCACCATCCGCTGGGCGAAATTGTTCAACGACCGCAACCTCGTTCCGTTCTACAAATACGAGCCGGTGCAGTTCACCAAAGAGAACCGGTTCCGGTGCGAGGTCATCACCCAGGCAGTGCAGAAGCAGAGCACCTGGTTCGACTATCCCAGCGACGCAAAGCAGAGTTACCTGCAGGCGTTGCTCTACGGGTTCTGCATCAACTTTCCGCGTGAGGCGTGGTTCGTCGAGCGGCAGGAGGATGACGAGGGTAAACCGCAAATTGTCCGTGAGGGATTGCGCTGGAACATGCCGCATCCGTCCCGGACTTACTACGACCTCTACCACCGGCTCTCGTCCCTCAACTCCAACAGCGGCTGCGAGTATGCCGGCTACTGGGAGCTGTGCCGCTACCGGGACATCCACAACAACCCGCTCTACTGGAACAAGGACAAGATCACGATGGGGTCGATCTCCTGGTTCGACCTGACCAACACGCCGGACTTCCTCTCGCAGGTCTTCCCGTGTGCGATGAGTTTCCCCGATGCCAGCGGGCTGGGAGCCGGCGGAGTCGGCGCGCTCGACCGACAGAACGAAGCGGCGCGCACCTACGGCAATGGCGACTACGACACGGCCACGTTACTCACCCAGCATTTCCAGAAGGTGATCCCCAAGGACGTCGGGCTGGGCACCTACGAATATCCGATCTGGATGCGGTTCGTTTACGCGTCCGACTCGGCGGTGGTGTGGGCTGAGCCGCTCGCCACCTCGATGCTGCCGACCTACACCTACGACGCGGACTTCAACCGGGCGCGCTTCCGCAGCCTGGCTCTGGAGATCATCCCCTTCCAGGACCACATCAGCAATTTGCTGAGTCAGTGGATCCTCGCCGTTAAGGACAACCTCACCAACCCGGTCTTCTATGACAAAGAAAAAATCCCGGCCAACTACGTCCAGGAACTCCAGAACCTCGGCCAGAAAATCATCAACGGTCGATTATTCATCCCGTTTAGTTCGACGGAAAACTACCGCTTCAAAATCGACCAACGGGAAGCGTTCTACTCGCCGAGCCTGACCCATCACCCGACGGGCGAACTGCAGAGCCTGATCAACGGCGTGCTCTCGATGCTCGACCGCATCATGCAGCTATCCCCGCAGGAAGTCGGGCAGGCTGCGCCGCACGAGCAGACCGCCGAGGAAACCCGCGTCATCGCCGGCAACACCTCCACCCGCGTCACCTTCACCGGGACCGGATTCGACATCGCCGACAACGCCAAGAAGACCTGCCTCTACGACGCGCTCATGGCCCACGGCGACGACGACATCACCGTGAGCATCAGCTCATCCTTCGCCTCCACCGAGGAAGAGTTCAACAAACTGCTCAAGGCCGTCGGGTTCGCACTGACCGACAAGGAAGCCGGCTTCGACGCCAACGAGCCCGAGCGGATGTATGAGGTGAAGGGCAACAAAACGGAGTTGGCCATCGAGTCCTTCGCCAGCACGCGGGACAACGTCAACCGGATCAACCTCCCCGCCGTGGCCGATGCGATGAGCAAAATCTTCATCGCCATCGCCGGCAACCCGATCCTCATCCAGGCCATCGGCCCGATGCAGTTGGTCGAGTTGCTCAACCAGATCATCGTCAGCTCGGGCGTGCCCCAGGAGTTCCGGCTCCGAGGCAAGGCGGTGGATGAGATGCAGGGCCAGCCGCCCGAGCAACAGGCCGAGCAGCTCGGCACGATGATGAAAGAATTTGCCGGGCAGATTCAGCAGTTGGTTGCCCAGAAGCAGCAGGAAACCCTGCAGCTCTCCCAACAGCAGACCGCCCAGGTCGTCGGTGCGGCCATGCAGCAGGCCCAGCAGCAGGCAGCCCAACAGGCAGCCGCCGCCGCTCAGGGAATGCAGCAGATGGCCGCGCAGGCAGCAGCGCAGGCCGGACCCGCCATCCAGGAAGCTCAGGCAGCCGCCCAGGCGGGCGCGGTGAAAGTCAGCGAACTCGAACAGGCCGTGGTCCAGCAACAGCAGGAAATCATGTCGCTCAACCAGGCAGTCCAACAATTAACCGAGGCCGTGCAGGCGGCGCAAGAACCAGTCGCCGCACTATGACCATCACCGATTCCGTGATCATCGCCATGATCGCCACCATCCCGCCCACCATTACGGCAATCGCCAGCCTGCTGGCCAGTCTGCGAAATGCCGAGTCGATCAGACGGCTGCACACCGACATCAACGGCAGGATGGGGCAACTGTTGGAGACATCGACCAAAGCAGCCCATACCGCCGGCAAGCTCGAACAGATCGTGGAAGACAAACTCGTGGCGGCTGAAGTAGTCAAAGCCGATAAGCTCCGGACGGAGACAAAGTGAAAAGCTGGAAGACCACGTTGGGAGGTTCCCTCAGCTCGCTGGGCAAAACGCTCATGGGGATTGGTATCGTTCCGCAGTTGGGAACGGGCGAGGCCAAGCCGATACTCACCTACATCGCCGTCACTGGGTTCATCCTATCGGCAGTGGGCGGCTTCTTTGCCTCCCTGTTCGCCGCCGACAAAACCTCAGTGCAGGCCACGGTGGACCAAGCCATCGAAGTGCACTCAGGCCACACCGACATCATCGCCAGAAAATGAAGACTCTGTTGCTCTGCCTCTCTGTCTCTCTGACTCTCTGTTCCGGTTGCGGCACAGTCGAGCGGCCTTACATCAAAGAGACGGTCACCAGCAAAGACGGCACGGTGCGCGTCATCGAGACGAGTGCCGACCGAGCCACGGGAGTTGGGCTTGACGGGTTCCGGAAGATGGCGCCAGCTCGGTAGGTGAACCCAATCGTCGCCAACAAATACCCCATCGAGCCACCCCAGGTCGACAACCTCCGGACCCTCTTCGAGAGCCCCGCCTACACCACGCTCAAGGAGATCATCGTTGCCCACTGTGTGCACGCGCAGGTGCAGTTTATGAACTGCTCGCTCTACAACAACGACAACGCCACGGTGCAGGCAATGGAGCACCAAACCCAGGCGGCGCGCTTCAACAACGCACTGGATGTGCTTGACGACCTCGAAGGGAAGATGGAGGAATGGTTCCGAATCAAGCTGGAGACGCGGTGACACGGACTGTCACTGGTGACTCTCAGCGTTCATAAAAACTATGGCAGGGATCGCCACCCCGCCGGCTGCTCCGCCGCCGGCTACACCACCGTCAACACCCCCAGCTAGCCCTTCACCTGGAGCCCCACCGGGCGCCCCGACGCCCCCACCGGTCGGCCAGGCCCGGCCCGAGGATGACCCGAATCTGGCCATGACCCAGATGGTCAACCGGAGCAGGCAGAAACGGGCCAAGGAAGACAAGGAAGGGGCGGATGATACCCCAAAACCACCCGAAAAAGGCCCCAAAGAGGGGTCTGAACCCGCCCCAGGGGCGGCTGCTACCCCTCCGGCGGAAGCCCCGAAACTGACCGATTTGCTGGGCACAGCCCTCCGTTTTGGCACCAAAGGTGGCCCAAAAGCCCCTGCGGGCACCCCTGCAGCCCCTCCGGCGGTCCCTCCGCCCGCTCCTGCAGCTCCGGCAGAGCCGCCGGCCCCGGCCCCAGCCGCCAAGAAGGTGGCCAAGACCAAGAAGGCACCCACCATCGACCCGGCAGCCATCGCCAGGGAAGCCGCAACCGCCGCTACCGAGGCTGCGCTCCGCACGGTCGGCGCGGGACGCCCAGCCGCCGCCGAGCCCGAGCCCACCGAGGGATTGGCTGACGACGACAAGCGGGATTACGAGGTGGCCCAACACCTGGCGAAGATCGACCCGCGTTTCAAAGACGCGCCGCAGATCATCCTGCACCAGGTGCAGCAGGCTGAGGAATACGCCACGCGCTGGGAGAACGCCAATCCGGGCAAGGTCTACGACCCGACGGACGAAGAGCACAACGACTTTTACGCCTCGATGCGGCGTCCGTGGACGGAAGCAGATTTCCGCCGGGCCGAGGTGAAGATGGAAGCGCGCAAGGAAGCTGAAGAGCTGATGGCCGAGCACAACAAGAAACTCGCCGGCCTTGAAGAGGACCATGCGCGCAGCGAACTGGCGCCGTCAGTGGACCGCACGTTCAACGAAGTCACCGGCACGCTGGCCAAGATGGTCGGGGACGATGTGCACAAGGTGCTGACGACTGGCGGATGGGAAGAGCTGCACAAAGTGGATCCGGTTCAGGCCCGCGTGTTGGCCACGACGCTCGACCAGATGCACCCGTTCATCGCAGCGGCAATTCAGATCGACGATCCGCGCCAGCGCGTTCCGATCAATCCGCAGGACCCGGTGCACGCGCAGTGGAATCAAGTCGTGCACACGGGCGAAGCACGGCTGGCCGGCGTGCAGCAGGAGGACGGACGCGTGTTCGCTCGCCGCGCCGACTACGTTCGGATGACGCCCGCGCAGCAGCGGCAGCACTGGTTCCTCACCACCGACATGATCATCCAGGGCGTGATCGATTACGCCGCGCAACAGGTCAAAACGGTCACCGAACAGCAGCGGGAGATGCTCAAGTCGATGGGTTACGTGCGAGCCAACGGCGCGCCAGCCCAAAATTCGCCAGGCACTCCTGCGCCGCCAGTGACTCCGGCGCCAGCAACTCCGCAAGTGACTCCGCCCGCGCCACCAACAGACAAACCTGTGTCTCCGACGGTCGGCGGTGGTGCCAAAATCGACGACACTGACGGTGCACCCAAATCCAAAGAGGCTGCGCTGATGCAACAAATCAGCGGAATCCTGTTCGCCAGATAGATTTGTTTTACAGCCATCGTTGCGGCAAGGACGCCGTGCGATGGCCATAAAACAACATGTCGATCAGCGCCAATATCTTTAGCCGTTGCCTTCCGGCAATCGGCTCAAACATCAACGAGTGCGGCGCCGTCACCCTGTGTAATGTCGTCACCGCTCACACCGACGAGCTGACGAGCATCTTCACGGACGGCGCAGGCAACTTCCGGGACCTGCATGCCCTCCTGGCTACGCAGTTCGAGATCAAAGCGTGCGGTGCCAAACAGAACGGACTCTACGACTTCTTGATGGCCAACAAGCGGATGGTTGGCAACAAGACGATCAAGACGCCGCTCGGGCCGGGCAACACCGAAATTTCCCCGTTCATCATGGCTGCTCAGCACAGCGTGATGAACACCGAATACTGGTCGCTGAAGAATCTGTGGAACTCCGGTGGCGTTTACACCATCCACGTCAACAGCCGTGCGAGCATTCCGCTCGACGACCGGTGGTTCGTTCCGGGGATGAACATCTACGTGCACGCTCGCTCTTCGGCGGGCACTGCGTTGCGCGGGTCCTTCAAAGTGACGAGCGCGCAGGCGTCGTCCTTCGGCGGCAACTCCACCATCCTCATCATGGCCACGGCGGAAAACTCGACGTTGGGTTGGGTCGCCAAGGCTGACTTCAGCGGATTCACCGGACCCTCGCCGCTCTCTGCGGGCGTGGTCATCCGTGGCTCTGCGAATGTGCAGGACGTGGAACGCTGGTGCTACAACCGGCCCGCGTTGAATGATCGGAAGCACGTTCCGTTCTGGTGGGAAACCGACCGCTACACGATGTGCACCGACCAGCTCTATGAGTCCTGGTTCAAGCGGCTGCAGGACGGCAACGAATACTTCAAACTGTTCGGCGACGTCGACAGCGCGGTTCGCAACAAGCAGTTGGGCGACATCTTCCAGCGGGAGTGGTTGAACAAGTTCTTCTGGAACAAACGCATCAGCTCCAACCAGACGCTCGGGTTGTATCGCAACCTCACGTCGGTCACCACGTTCTCCAATTCCACGCAGGGCCTTTACACGCCCATCGAAGGAAAGTGCGTGGGCCGGAAAGCCAACGCCATCGGCGTTTACGAGCAGCTCGCCGAATGCGGTCAGGTCTTCGACTTGCAGAATCAGCAGTTGAACCTGGTTGAATTGTTCGAGCAGCTCATCTACCCGATCTGGCGCGCACGCGGCGATCAGGGCATCCCCAACAACGTCATCGAAATCTTCACCGACAGCTTCACGGCGTCGATGATCCAGCGGGGCATGATCCAGTATTACGACACGCGCTCGGACGGTCTGGCGCGTTTCATGATCGATACCAAACAGGTGATGATGGGCCAGGAAGGGCAGCTCGGGTTCAACTACGACACCTATCACCTCCAGTATCCGCAGACCACCATCCGGGTGGTGACGCACAACTTCTTCGACGATTTTGCGTCGGCCATGCAGTTGGAAAATCAGAACTCCGCCGGACGGTTCCTGTGGATTCTGGATTTCACCAGCATCTATCCGGGCATCATCACGTCGAACAGCAAGAAGCACGTCACGGGCGACTTGGAAAAACTCGCCGCCGTGGATCAGGATTACGCCTGCGTGATGGCCAACCCCACGCAGGAAGTGCAGCTCAACTCGCTGACCTGGACCGCCATTGTGGAGTGTCCGGCAACGAGCGCCATCGTCGAAAACTTCGACATCACCCGCATCCCGGCTGGTGACGCGGGCCAGACGCCTTACACTGACTTGTATCAGGTGTAGAGCTTGGGTGGTTGCTGCATGCCATAGTTAGGGCGCGGCCCGGAGATGCTTGCACCTCCGGGCCGTTTGCTTTAAGGGTCAACAGCAATGGCAACCAAATACTACCGCAAGGACATCCCGGAGATGCCCGTTTACATCTTCGGGAAGCCGCTCAAGTTTGAGATCCTTGAGACAGCCGACCCCGCGCTCATCATCGAACTGGACAAGTGCATCGCTTACGGACGCGGCGGAGTCATCGCAATGACGGAGGCGGAGTTCCAGGAAGAGGCTAAAAAAAAACCGACCGGGATCAACTCAGAATCCGTCTACAAGCAGAATCGGCAGAGGCAAGAATTGTCGAGTCCGCTCAGCGCCCTCGATCTTGCTGCGGAAGCCGGTAATGAAGTGCGAATTTCCAGCGCGTTTGCTCGACCGCAGGAGCGAGAGCACACGCCCCACACTCGATTCGGTTTGCCCGGCGGCACTGGACCGGCCCCTGGGAACAAGCCGATGCCCGACCCGATTGAAGTTCCGGCGGCTGAAGAAATGAAACCGCCCACGGCGAAACTCAGTGAGGTTGCCGCAGTGTAAACGAACAGCGGCAACCAGAAGGGACATGGACCGTCCTTATGGCTGCAATCGAATACGAAACGTTCTCGGCGTTCCTCGAACGGCTCAAGCCGCTCGTGGCTCCGGAAGCCCTGGCCGAGAACATGGAGGATTACTTCCGGGAGCAGGTCGGCAATTCCCTCGCCGACGTCCAGACGCTCATCCCGTGGACACGCGGGTTCAACGTCAACATCTACACGAAGGGGGAGGTCGAAGAGTTCTGCGCCACCTCCGTCTTCCAGGGTCCGCTGGGAAAAATCTCCGAGCTGTTCGCCTACCGACCGGGCCGGGACTGCAAGAAGATCCACTACAAGCGCGTCAGCACGGCGAAGATTGATTGCTGGATCGAATCCCAGCGCTGCGTGCAGTGCACGTTCGATCCGCCGCCGGCTGCCATCTACGACACGCCCTACTGCAACTACGTCATCTACGGCGAGGACGCGTGCAATCCGCCTTACCTCTCCGGCTCCGAGGATGACTGCAGGTTCCTGAGCCTCTCTCCCGACGACCGGATTTTTGCCGTCGGTCCCGACTACAAAGTTTACGCGGCGCCGCGTTTCCCCTGCGGTTATGTCCTCCTGATGCAGTGGCAGGGCATCCGCCGCAAGTGGGATGACGATCACCTTGTGCCCGTCGACCTGCAGCTTCGGGAAGCGGTGACCAACCGCGTGCAGCAGAAAATCGGTTTGGCCGAGCGTGATTGGATCGCCGCCAAACAATACGGCGAAGAGTATGCGGTCAACCTCCGCACGCTGCGCTACCGCTACCACGACGAACAGGATCCGGAACTGCAGCGGGATTGTTCGGCAGCCATCGAGCGACTGCTGCCGGCGTTCAGCTCGCTCTACGTGCCGGCGGTTCCGTTCGTGGGTGATGCGGACAGCGGCTTTCCCATTCTCCTATCGTGAGCGCCAACCGAGCAAAACGAATCCACGAGATCGCCGCCACGCCCGGCGGGCTGGTCACCACTGTCGACCTGCTCACGCCCACGGACCTGGTCGTGCTCGACCGATTGGCGAACGGCACGTGGGACAACAAAGCGATCTACACCAGCGCGCTCTACTCGCAACTCCTGGCGGCAATCCTCACGAACATCAGCAGCTCATCGGTGGCCAGCGAGCTGACGTTCAAAGACGGATTGGCGGTGGAGTTCTTCGAGGATTACGCGCTCGGGCCGCTCACCGTTTTCGACAAGGGCTTCGGCTGGTTTGGCAATGGCGTTGGCAGCGGCACCACGATTGTTCAGAAGACCGCCTTCGGCAACACCAGCCCCACCCAGAAGCGGATGCAGGTCATCAACGGTCAGTATGGGCGCAAGTTCGCCTGGGGCGATTCCTGGAACCGGATTCAGATTGCGATTGTGTGGCGACTGAACCATGGCGTCACCTTCGGACCGAGCGGGTTCTACTTCGGCCTGTGCAGCGGCACGACGAACATGGCGGGGTCGGCCTTGACCGACAACTTCATCGGGATGCGCGGACCGAACAACGCGGGCAACGATGCGACGTTCTTCAACGGGACTCGGGTCGATTATTTCGACATCAACCCCAGCGTGCGCTTTGCCAGCAAGCGCGGCGCGGCTCCGACCGATTTGACGAGCGGCTCGGGCTCCAACGGGCGACACGTTTCTGCGACGGAGGGATTCCTGTCGATGTTCCTCATCGAGATTTCCCGGCCCGTGTTCGCCACCGATGCAACGTCGGTGGTTTATTCGATGGGGCGCAACATGACGAGCCTCACGCAGGTCGAGATGTCTTTGCCGAAGAACTCGCTCATCGAGGTTCTCGAAGGCCAGGATTTCGGCAGCACGATGGCCAGTGGCGGCGGCATGGTGCAGATTGTTTCCAACGGATTGGCTGGCGTTGTAGTGGCGCCAAACTTCGACCAGTCCACCGGCAAACTCGACACCTTCAACTTCACCTGGGACCAGAGCTTCGGCGCGGAAATCGCCGCGCTCGGTGCCCGCAAACTTTGGTAGCCTATGCCTAGCCCAGTTCAGCCAGTTCAATTCTGCAACGCCATCCCGACGCCGAGCGCTGACCTGTGCACGCGGCTGGCCAGGTTCTTTGGCGTGGTGTCGCTCTTGTGCGACTTCTTCACGTGGTTCCTCAACGCCGACGGCAGCATCAGCGACACGGCGATCACCGAAATCACCGGGACGATTGCGCCGCCGGGAGCCTATTTGTGGGCGGCGACAGCCAACGTCGGTGACGGGTATCTGCTCTGCAACGGACAAGCGGTGAATCGCATTACCTACGCCAATCTGTTCGCCGCAATCGGCACGCGCTACGGCGTTGGCGACAACTCCACAACGTTCAATGTGCCTCGGGCCGGCGGGCGTTCCCTCATGGCCACGGGCACGGGCAACACGCTGGTCGATGGCACGGGCTCACCGCTGACGAATCGGGACATCAACACGCCGTTCACCGGAGAAGAAAACCACCTGCAGACCGTTGCCGAGTTGCCGCCACACCATCACGTCGTTCACGCGCACAGTGCTGGAGCCACGGGCGGGGACGGTGGTGACATCCTAAACGAACCGGATCCTGGAGCGGAGCACGATCACGACACCGACGACACGGGAGGCGGGAACGCGTTCAACGTGATTCATCCCTGCCTCATCGCTTACCTCTTTATCAAGACCTAAGCCATGGCTGAGTTCAGAACAGTTCAGCTCCGGCCAATGGTCGGGCAATTCGACACGCTCTCTTCCGCTGACGAGATCGGGTTCGGGAATTGGCGCGTGGTCAAAAACGCCATCACGCGGTCCACGCGCAATCGCCAGCGCGGTGCAGGTTGGCGCCGGCTCTTTGCCGATGCCGACATCTACAACAACCAGGACCTGCACGACCAACTCACCGACCGTCTGGGCTACTACGACTCCTACTCCGACCGAGCCTCCTTCGGTGGTGACCTCGTGGGATTCACCTACCCCTATCAGGCCGGGCCTTATGACCTTGGTGGTGAGTTCTTCTTCCCGCCGGCCACGCAGCTTTACGCACCGGTCTACGTGGGCGACTTCATGCCCACCTACATCTATAACGGATGCCGGATCTTCTATCCCTACGTGGGCATCCCCTACTTCTACAACAGCAACCCCGGCGGGTTCGGTCATCCAGAGAACACCACGGGTCTGCCGTTCTATTATCAGTTCAGCTACATTTACACCTCGTGCGAGCGGCAGCACCCGGAGTTCAGCTACCCTGGTTACCCCTACGGACCGCCCTCTCCGCAGTATTCGCCGATCATGGCTTACAGCTACGAGTATTGCGGGACCTACCTGCACACGCTCAATGGCTGCCGTGAAGCGATCACCATGCTCGAAGAGGTTGTCACCGCTGCCGGGCGCAAACTCATCGCAGCGACGATGTCCCGCATTTACGAGCTGAACCAGAGCGCGGGCACTTGGCGCATCCTGGCCGATGGCCTGGGCAACTCCGGTTACACGGCTCTGCAGTGCACGTGCAATTCGGTGCGCGGAATGTCCGACACCCTCGGTGGTTATCTGATCTTCACCAATGGATTTGACGCGCCATCGTTTTACTTTCTGGGCGACGCCTCGGGCGGTTGCGGGCTGCAGGCGTTCCAGCCCATCACTGACTTGATTGCCCTGGGCATCACTCGTGCCGGCGGCGTGGTGGTGTGGAAGGGGTTCACCATCTTCTACGACTTCACCGAGAACGGCGAGCGCATGGGCGGCTCGGTGATCTGGGGAGATTTCGAGAGTCCCGACTCTTTCATCGAATCGGACACCAGCTTCGCCGGGCGCGCCACCGTGGCCGTGGGCGAGACGATCCTTAACGCGGCGCCGCTGGGCAACTGGCTCATGCTCTACACCGACAAGAGCATCATCCGCGTGACGCTCGTGGGCGGCGAGGACGTGTTCAATTTCGAGCGCATCTACTCCGGAGCGAACGCTCTCAAATACAAGTTCAGCCTGGTGAACGCGGGCGAGCAGCACGTCTACATGGCCGAGAGCGACATCGTGGTTTTGACCCAAGCCGACTCCCGGCCCAATCACGTGGCCTGGATCACCAAGGCAGCCGGCATGGTGTTCGATGGCATCGGCGAGGACCACGCCACCTATTCGCCCATCAATCGGGAAGCGTGCAATCTGGTCACGGGCGGTTACAACGAAGAGACGCGGGAAGTGTTCATGTCCTGGCCGACCGGGGACAACATCTGCCCCGACGTGACGCTGCGGCTGAACATGAAGTTTGGCACGGCGGACTTCATCGACCACGGGTTCACCTCTTACCTCTCGTTCCACCTGGACGAACGCCCGACGATTGGCCAGTGGCTGGAAGACCTGGGCGTGTGCCCTCGTGGGACGCTGGTGGGCGTGGGCCTGAAGGAAGGCGACGTCTGCATGGATGAGCAATCGGCGGTGGCGAACCCGCCGCTCTACATCTTCAACGAGACGGAGAATCCGCTCCTGCCAAATGACCCGCGCTCGTTGTGCCACCTGCTGGAGGGCAAGACGCTCGCCGACTTCTGCGAGGACTGCCCGACGAAGGCAACGTTCATCGCCGCCAGCGCGGACGACTTCACCCTCAAACAAATTGAGGACGACATCTTCTACCGTGAAATGCTCGGGGGCAGTTACCTGTCCTACGACGGTTACGCGTGCCACGGCGAGTTCTATCACCACGTCGGTTACCAGACGGTGATGCAGCAGGGCGCGGAGAGTTACCGCTCGGAGGACGAGAAGGTGATGAAGATGATTTCGCTGGAAGCGGAACCGCTGCCGCAGTCGACGCCGTCCATCGTCACCGCCGAGGTGGGCTACGCCTCGACGCCGAGTTGCTTCACGTGGAAGACCACCAAGAACCTGGACTACGAGTGCCAGACCGAGAAGACCGCCGCGCAGCACCTGGCTCAGAAGACGCGGCCCGATGGGATGTTCTACTTCCCGGTGTGGCGGCGCGGGCGTTACCTGTCGGCGCGGTTCATCATCGACGGGATTGGTGGCGGCGGAAAATTCTCAGCCATGGCCTTCCAGGTCAAAGGCTGGGGTCAACAAGATACAGTCTAAAACCTATGGCAGCACCCACATGGCCTCCACGATGCGACACGTGCAAATTCTGGAAGAAACTCGAACCACCAGAAGTGCCCACCGACCGAGGTGGGCAAAGTATTTTCAACGCCATCCCAGAAGGTCACTTGCTGGGCAGATGCCAGGCGCATCCTCCCGGTCCTGGTAGGGAACCGTGGGGAACGTGTTACGACAGCGATTGGTGCGGAGAGTGGGAGGTGTCGCCACCGCACGTTGCACCAGCCTAAGCACATGGCCGACAACTCTCGCATCAGCAAGCTGGCTCTCCGCAAGGATAAGGTCCTGGAAATCCCCTGGCCGCAGATGGTGGATCCGCCGCCGGAACTGATGAAAATCCCAGGCTTCGCCCAATACCACGATCAGCAAAAACTTTACATGGAGCGGGTTCACAACGTATTCAACAACCTGGTCAACAATCTTGGGGTGAGCACGAGCACCCCGTAGGGAAAGGATTCCCATGGCTAC
>ERZ1292644.748-Hain-H14-01um-R2-748-length-19493-cov-9_pt1 | contig 19493 bp, 26 predicted proteins | sample MGYA00564402_ERZ1292644 | MGnify/ENA primary metagenome ERZ1292644 (study PRJEB36523, sample SAMEA6512644) | groundwater metagenome | collected 2019-01-09 | study: AquaDiva: Metagenomics assemblies of 32 groundwater samples
GATTGGAATAGCAAAGACGAGCTTTTCAGATCCTTCATACCAGATGATGGAAGTTGGCCGTATTCGGCTATGGTGTTTGATCCCAGAACGTTTACTGCTATTTTCGAGAAAAGCGCTAGACTTTTGGCTAACAAGCCTAAGGGTCGTTTAGTACCAAGAGAGGGTGGAGACGTTTTGGGTGCTGAAATAAACAACGCTCTTTTAGATTTTCAGTGGGATGAAGCCGAAAGGGTTGATGGAGAACCGATGCTTTCTAAGTGGGCAAGAATGGACATGAATTGCCGAAAGTACGGCTCAAGTTTCGCACTTGCCAAATGGCATTTTGAAAGACGGGTAATTGGGAATGGTAAAACTCAAGTCGATTGGTTTGACGGGCCGACATTTACTCCTTGGAATAACCGAGACGTTCTTCACAATCCTTCATATTCATCGATTCAAAAATGGATTCAACTTCGGGAATGGGTAACCTTGGATGAATTGCAAGGTGTTAACGATGTGGCCAAAGGACGTCCAATTTACAAGAACCTTGACATAATACGAGACTCGTTATCTAAGGAGGCAAGAGGCGGTGGAGACCAACGTTCAACTGCTTGGGCAAGCAGGAATCTATCTATTAAAGGTTTACAAGACTTTAGGGGTCGAGACGAGGTATTCAAGACTTTTGAGTTTGTAACCGAGTACAGGGACGATAGCTGGATTTCTTTCGCACCCAAATATGGAGTGGTTTTACGAGATATTCCTAATCCTTATTTGCATGGAAGAATTCCTGTAGTACAACTTAAATATTATCCAATTGACGAGGATATATATGGACTATCTGAGATTGAGCCAGTTGAAAAGTTACAAAAAGCACTGAACGCTCTAGTTTGCCAGTATTTGGATTCAATAAACATGAATCTTTATACGCCGATTAAGGTTAGAACCGCAGCGGTTCAATTACATACTCTAGAGTTTGGTCCTGGTAAGAAGTGGTTGATGAATGATCCGACAAGCGACGTCATACCTTACGAGACAAGTAGCGCTGGTGTTGCCGAGTTTGCGCAAACATACAGGTTTATGGTCGGTGCGATGCAGGAGGCACTGGGAGAAACATCAGCAGCCGTAAGCCAAATGGTTCCTGGCCAGTCCGAAAGAACGGCAACTGAGATTCAAGAACTGTCTTTACAAAGAAATGTTCGGGATAACTTTAACCAGTTATTTTTGGGAGAAGCGCTTAAGGATCAGATGACGCTTTGGTATCAGATGAATCAACAGTTTTTGTTTGACGACAAAAACAAACAAAGAGTTATAAGAATTGTTGGCAGAGATGCGGTTGCCTTTTTTGAAAACATAGGTTTATCTGAAAGCGGAATGACAGACGAGACGATTGAGAGAATAACATCACCTGAAATGGAAGAGGTTATAACCGATCCTAATTTTGACATGAAAAGTTTGATGGAGCCGCTTTTTCCAATTTCAACGCCTGAGGGGAATGTCCCCAAAATGGCAATGGAAGAAGGGGGAGAGGTAGCAAGTGTTGTCTTGGAGCAAGAAGATTTATCTGGAAACTACGATTACATACCAGACGTCAAGAGCATGAGTAATCCAGAACCAGCTATTGTGAACGCTCTTACACAATTAACGGTATTTGCCAAGGATCCGGCGGCGGTTCAAGCAAGGATGCTGGATGGACAACGGTTGAAATTGTCCGAAGTCGAGAAGGATTTGTTTGAAATATTGGGCCTTAAGAATGCAGACAAGTATTACGAGCGCGCACAAGATGTCCAACAACTTAACCAAGGAGGAGCAGGAGCTCTTGGGCCAGGACAAACTCCTGGTGGCGCTGGTCAGCCACGACGGGTACCAGAAGGTGCTCAAGCCGTGGCTGGAGGAGAGGCGTAGCAAGTCGTTTCCTGATCCGACTGATTTTAAATCGCAAAAAGAATTCACTTATGCGGCGATGACTGCAAGTGTATTTAAGAAAGTTATTCAAGAGCTTTTACATTATTTGGAGGTTGAAGTTCCAGATAGGGTAAAAGCACTCGAAGATAAGAAAAAAGGTAAAGTTAGAAATTTTGCAATAGGGAGGTGAGTAAAAATGAGTAGAAGAGTTCAAAGATTACCAGTTGGTGTGCCAGACGACGGGACAGAACTAACAGAAAATTTTGACGACATAACACTTGAAACGACCTTTGATGGTATGACTTATGCATGGGGGCCAGGACAAGTCAGAAATTTTATGGATGATGGAGTAGGAGTTGGACACCAAAATGCTGCTCACGTCCCACAAGGGGGGGTCGGAACCGCAGGTCTGGTCAGTGTTTATGCGGGAAGCAACTTGTTTGCGACGAATGGAGATGAAAACGCATGAGAGAGACAAAGGAAACCGTTCTTTTAGCAGAAATTAGAGATTTATTGCGCCAAATAAAGGAGGTGATTGAAAATGCCACTAACACCAAAGGGCAGGAAAATAATGGGGGCGATGAAAAAGCAATACGGAGCAAAGAAGGGTAAACAGGTTTTTTATGCTTCCCAAAACGCAGGGAAGATAAAAGGGACACACAAGAAAAAGAAAAAATATGCAAAACGGAGAAAGAGCTAGACTACCAGATTTGCCACCGAGCAATCATTCTTTTTGGAAAGGAGCCCGCACTTTTAAAAAAGAGGTGGGGAAGGTAAAACCCTGCGAACACTATTTTGAATATCAGAAAGGACGCGAAGTGGTTTGTAAGAAATGTAACATTGGATTTTATTTTACGGGTAAAGAGTATTTAAAAGATGGACAAATTGAGATTCGAGATTAGTTCCTCGATTTTACTCGGGATTAATCTGGGACCTCAAATCCCAGCCCAAGCTATGCGGGCTTGTAAAAAATCGCATTAGAAGGAGGTGATTATCTTGGCAGATGATCAAGGGCAAAAAAGCGCTGAGGGAAAAGCTCAGCAATCGGCAATGCCCACCGAAGAACAAAAAGGACAGGAATTAGCCGACTCTCAAGAGGAGGCTCCGATTGAATCGGAGGAATCGCTTGAGGCGCCAGCTGGCGAATCCGAGAATGGGCTTCCGAAAGGTGTAACGGAGCGAACTAGAGAGCAATTCGAAAAGTTGAAGGCTCAGCTTAGAGATGCTAGAGACAGACTTTTCAATTCAACTCAAGTTTCTCAAAAACCTGCGGATGAGGGAATAAAGCCTATATACAATCCGTTGACGGGCTTGGTAGATCCAGACGCTTTAAATGATCTACAGAAAAAAGCCTACGAGGCGGAGAGACGTGCAGGGGAGGCTGAACAAAAAGTTCAGAGCTTGGCTCAGGATAGGGAAGTAAAAGATCTTTACTCTAGCCATCCTGAACTGAAAAGTCCCAAAACCAAAGAGGCAAGAGAGCTTTTTGATGAAGCTGAGCGAATTTGGATGCACTCCCAGGCTTATCCTGAAAAATACGGCGGAGAGCAACTTAGCCAACGCGAAGCTGCCGATCTAGCCAAAAAACGCATGGGAACAAAATCTGAGACACCACAAGAGGAAGCAAAACGAATTGAAGCCAAAGAACAGGCTTCGTTCGGGGCAACTGGGCAACCAACTCAAGGAGTGAAATCAAAGGTTACCTCCGAAGAGGAGTTACAAAAACTCCAATACGGAACCCGAATAGGGGATAAGGATTCGATGATTACACGAATGCGAGCCATAAGGGAAGCCCAAGAGTCCAAGTAGGCTTTGGTGTGGGCGTTCTCAAACGCTTACTTTAAAAAAGTAGCGCAGAAGGAAGGTGATTTAACATGGCATGGGGAGATATTACATATCAGGCGGGCACTCGAAAGGAGGATTTACTCGACTTTATAGCCGACGTTTCTCCTGACGATAACCCGTTAACTACTCTTTTTGGAACAACTGAAGCAGGTAATACCGTTCATGAATGGACGGAGGATTATATTGCTCGACCAACTTCAGTAAGTAGCTCAGTTGAAGGGTCTGATGCTGTTTTTTCGGATTTAACCAATCCCTCAAGACGCACCAACATAACCCAGATAATTCGTGCAACTTACAGAGTTTCCGACACTATTCGTTCAGTTGACGTTGCCGGTATGAGCGACATGCTCGATTACCAAGCCACCAAGGCTGCAACCGACTGGAAGAATCAATTGGAATACTCAGTTGTTCGTGCAACTATCGCTTCGGGTGATTCTGGTGTTGCCAGACAGATGGCTGGTATAGAGGCTACTGTAACAAGCCACTACACGACAAGAAATTCTGGTACATCATTATCTGAAACTGAACTCAATAACATGGTTTATGATGTTGCTAATGATGTTGGAATGGACGAAGTATTTGACATGCTCGTTCTTCCTCTTCAACTCAGGCAGAAGGTTTCTACCTTCACGGCTGGATCAACCAAGTTCGTTGACGCTTCAGATAAGAGATTGACTCGTCCTGTGGCAGTATACGAATCTGACTTTAACGTCATAAGAGTATTTGCACACAAAGACGTGTTCAGTTCCGCTGGTACTCCTGGTCCGACAGTTCTCGGACTTAGGGAAGATAAGTGGAAACTCGCATACTTAAGGCGTCCCACAAGAACAGAACTTGCAAAGACGGGTTCTGCTTCTAAAGGAATGATTGAGGGCGAGGTAACCTTGGAATTCTTGGCAGAAAGAGCCAATGCTCGAAGGAGTGGATATAACCAGACTGGGTAACTAGTTTGGATTGATGGGGACTAGCTTGCCAGTCTATAACTCAGCAAGCGGGTTTGGGGTTTTCCCTTAATAAACCCCACCAGTAAAAATGGTAATTGTTGCATATGATAGTGAAACTGGAAGATTTGCTAGAAGTGATTTGTTACAATTAACAAACGCTTTAATGATCGCAAAGAAAAAAAATAACCCGTGGGATACAATTGATTTGTGTGTAAGAGCTTTTAAGGACAAATATCCGGGGAGATATAAATCTTATGTGATTAGATTAGAAGCTATTAGGGCGTCACAAAAGAAAACATGGGTTGGCAATAAAGAGTTTCGAGGAATAAGCAAAGATAGAGAAAACGACGCTTATCTGGCACATACAATAGATTTTCCAGCTTGGATAATGGGACTTATTAGAAAGGTTTATGATTCTAAAGAATTAATTATGGATAAAGAATTTTTTAGAGAATTCGGGAAACGATATCCAGAATTCAGAGTGATGGGGGTGAGTTAAATTATGCCAAAAGAACCAGCAGCAGGAGAAAAAGGACACTTATATAAATCAGAACAGCCGTCAAGCTACAACAAGGGTCAGACCGGAAAAGGAGCCTCAGTTGGCGGAAAAGTACAAGCCAAGGGAGGAGGCCAGCTTGAGGTTGGACGTGATTCGTACGCAGGAGTTTTGAGGGAAATTTGGAATAAGGCGAAAAACGCGGGCGGAAGATTTCCATCTTTTTAATAAAAAGGTTTATAAACCATGAATGTAAGTAAAATAGCCCTCGGCATGATTGCCAAGGACGATTCGGAGTTTGATAGCCTCAAACGATGCTGGGACTCTGTCGCTCCCTACGTTGACGGAATTTATCTTACAATAACTCAGGCTCCCTACGATAAACTACAAAAGTTAGCACAACAGTATGGTGTAAATACTGATATTAGGGCGTCTGAATTTAACCACTACGTCCCCAAAGAGGAAATAGCCTGGCTCGAAAAATACTTCGGGTACAAACCAAACCTCAAGGATGGCGACAAGATATTTAGGTTTTCTGAAGCCAGAAATGCTAACCTAGGCTTTATACCAGACGACTACGACTGGTATTTTTGGATAGACGCAGACGACATTCTCCTCAATGGCCACCTTCTTAAAAACTTAGCTGATAGTGCCTTGAATCAAGGGAGTGAGGCTGTGTTTTTAAACTATCTCTATCAAGTTGAGACGCAAGACGGGGTTTTTCCATTAGACGGTTTTATTAAACCCAAGGAAGTTGCTGGAACGAAAATTCGAAATGTAATAATTCAGCACCTTCGCGAACGCCTTGTAAGAATTAAGGGCGATTACAGAAAAACCTGGAAATGGATTGGCAATATCCACGAGACCCTTATACAACAGAGAGAAACCAAAAAAGACGAAAATAAAGAAATTGAAGTTTTACACATATCAACGGGCGAGAAAATGAGAAATGCCTTAGATAGAAATACAAGAATTTTAGAACACGATATTTATGAAACCAAAGGCAAGGATCCCAGGCCACTTTACTATTTAGGAAAAGCCTATTTTGATCTTCATACTCCAGAGGCACACAAGAAAGCAAAAGAATTGATACTCAAATATCTATCGCCAGAAATACATCAGCCCAACATGAGTGGATGGAAAGAAGAAAGGTGTCAGGCATGGGAGTATCTTGCTGAAATTCTCAGAGAAGAGGGCCAAAAAAATAATGCGATTAAAGCTCTTCATAATGCGCTGATGGAGTATCCCCAGTTTCCTTCAACTTATTTTAATTTGGCAATTTCACACATGGTAAAAGAGGATTATGACGCCGCCAGATTCTGGGCAATTATGGGTTCTAAAGTCCCACAGTCAAAAACAACTTTGGTTAGCAACCCCAGAGATTTGGAATCGAGAGCTTACGAGGTAATTTATAACGCGGGTATTAAAACAAACAGAGTTGACGAGGCTTGGGCGGCAATGGAAAAACTAAAAGATCTTTACCCGAATGATCAGGCGATTAATCAACAGTGGCAATTTATAAATGAAACCAGAGACGTAAGGGATCAGCTTAAGGACTACGCGCATATGGTTAACTACCTTATTAAGACTGGCCAGCAGGATAAAGTCAGACCTCTTTTGTCAGCAGCCCCTTATCAAATTGCAGACAATCCGTATCTTGCTAATTTAAGGCACAGTTTGTTTCCGCCAAAAGATTGGACGGATAAAGAAATTGCATTTTATTGCGGACCGCAATTTACACCTTGGGATGCAACGAGTATCGAACAAAGTGGGGAAAGTTTTGTGGGGGGCAGCGAGGAAGCTGTAATTTATCTCACGCGCGAGTTGGCAAAACTAGGATGGAAAGTCGTAGTTTATGCCGATCCCTTAAAAGAGGGGGTTCATGACGGGGTCGAATACCTATCTCACTATAAGTTTAACCAAAAAGATAACTTTAATATCTTAGTATTTTGGAGAGCAATTGGCTGGGTGGATATGAATTGTAAGGCTAACCAAATTTATCTTTGGTGTCATGACGTTCAGAATCCTGCCGAATATACTCAGGAGAGGGTTGATAAGTTAACTAAGATTATAGTTTTGTCTAAAGCCCAAAGAGAAAATGTTCCAGATGTTCCAGATAGTAAATTTGTGATTTCTTCAAATGGATATTTTGAACACCATCCAAATGGACAATTGTTAAACAATCCCAAATGGTGTATCTGGACTAGCTCTTACGATCGGGGCCTTGAAAACCTTCTGAATATCTGGAGAGACGTTAAAAAAGAAGTACCCGAGACCGAGCTACATATATTTTATGGCTGGAAATTATTTGCCCATTTCTATAGAGGTAACCCCGAAAGAATGGCTTGGATGAGAAAAATGGAGGATCTTATGAAACAAGATGGAATCACTCACCATGGCAGGGTAAGTCAGCCAGATCTGGAGGATTGGATTAAGAAATGTGGTATATGGGCATACCCGTCTCATTTTTATGAAATAAATTGTATTTCGGCAATTAAGGCTCAGCTTTGGGGTGCTGTCCCAGTCACGACCGACTTTGCAGCTTTAAAAGAAACCGTCAAATATGGAAAAAGGGTAGAAGGAGAAATTTACGAAAACTTTGCCCTTTCCCCCAAAATGCTGGAAAGCTATAAGAAAGAATTGATTACGTCTCTCAAAGACGAGGCGTGGCAAAAGGCAGAAAGAGAGCAAATGATGCCTTGGGCAAGAGAAAAATATAGTTGGGCAGAGATCGCAAAACAGTGGAATACCGAATTTAAAAATTTGAATTGAGGTGAAATTTATGGATAAAGACAAATTTCCGTGTCTGGGCCACGAGGGCAAGTGCCAATTCTGTAAAGAAGAACATGGCAGGCCGAGATATGTGGGCAGTTCTATTGAAATGAAGAGGGTTCCTGAGGTTGATCCCGTTTCACACCGCATGTATACGGTAATGGAGCCGATTGTCGATTTCTGTTGTCACCATTGTAAGAGCAATAAAGAATCCGAGAAAAAAGAGTATGAGAGAACGTCTATTTCATGAAAGCAAAAGACTTATTTTTTACATTAAAGCCGCTTTGGGAAAACTACGATCTGAAAAAGGTAGAGGGGTATCTGGCCGGGGTTTCCGAAGGAGCAATGAACGATATCCGAAACAAAAAAGAGAGCGGATATTACCAGTGGCTGCCAGTACTGATCGAATACCTGAAGCCTCTAACGGTGGTGGAGTTAGGTGGTGCGATGGGTGCCTCAGCCCTTATGATGTTGTCGTCCTTGCCAAAGGAGAGCCGCTTATGGTCAATTACTTTGCAAGAGGGAGGTCTGGAGTTTTCGTTCGTGAAGGAGAACTACCCCAATTTTGTCCCCATTGTTGGCGACGACTTGAATCTGAAGACGTGGCCGAAGGAGTTAGCCCTTGGGACGACAGACCTTTGGTTTTTCGATACCGAGCACAACTACCAACAGTTACATGCAGAGCTTGAGCTATATAAAGGGTTTTTTAAAAAGGGGGCCGTGATTTTGATTGATGACATCCACCTAAATGAAGGAATGTTTAGGGCTTGGACTGAATTTCCAGGAGATAAGTTTGACGCAACAACCTACTTGCACTGGTCGGGATTTGGAATCGTGACGATATGAAAGATATCTACATCTCAAGGACATTTTTGCCCCCGCTTAATAAATATAATAAGTATCTAAAAAAGATATGGAAATCCAACTGGCTTACCAACAATGGAGAGTTGGTACAAGAGCTGGAAAGAAAACTCCAGAAATATTGGGGAGTAAAACACGTTGTTTGTGTTGATCATGGAACCTCAGCACTAATGATTGCGCTCAAAGCACTTGATATAAAAGAAGTTTATTTATCTCCTTATAGTTTTATCGCAACCGCATCAGCCCCGTCTTGGCTAGGAATAAAACTTAATTTTGTCGATTTAAGGGAAGAATACAAGTCTCCAGCTTTGGTCACACATCTTTACGGTGCTCCTCACCTGGTGAACGTACGACCGATAATATATGATGCTTCTCACGCATTTACCACGAAAGTTGACGGTAAATCGATTCTTTCGTTTGGAGATGCATCCGTAATTTCGTTTAATGCCGTAAAAATATTTCAAACGATTGAGGGTGGGGCCGTTGTTACAAATGACGACGAAATTGCACAAAAAGCGAGTTGGATGAGAAACTTTGGATTTAAAACGCGGTACTCTTTTTATGGTACGGGGGTCAACTGTAAGATGAACGAATTTCAGGCGGCAATGGGTCTTTGCGCACTGCCATTGATTAAAAAGATGCGCAGAAGATACGATCAAATAATTACTAAATATAACGAGGTGTTTGGAAATAACTACGATCAACTTACCTATTATCCTATTTTTTACAACCCAGAAAGAAAACTACTTGAGGCAATAAAAATGTTTGAGAAAGAGAATATACATCCAAGGCGGTATTTTTACCCACCCCTTAATAAAATATTTGGTGGTAAATCTTGCCCACAGGTTGAATATCTAATGAAGAGGGTTTTGTGTTTGCCGCTTTACTACGAACTTACAGACAAAGAGCAAGATAAAGTTATAAGGGTCACAAAAAGAACTCAATATGAATAAGTATACACGAGCTAATAATTTTGATAGGCGCTGTGGAAGACTACAACTTGAAAAGACAATAGAGCTTAGTGTTGGAAATTCAATATTAGATATCGGCTGTGGAATCGGGGAATTCACGAGGTTGATTCCAGACACATTTTCAAGAATTGTGGGGCTTGATCCGTCTGTGGAATTTATCAAAGAGGCTGAGAAATTAAGCTGGAGGAGATCTGATACCGATATTGAATGGGTTGTCGGCTGGGGGGAAACATTTGAACTAAATGAGAAGTTTGACACAATTACAATGACGAATTTGCTTGAGCACGTTGACAATCCAATCGAACTCTTGACTAATTGTAAAAAACATCTAGCCAGGGGGGGAAGAATAATAGCTCAAGTTCCCAACGCCGAATCTATTACACGAAGGCTCGGAGTTCTAATGGGAATAATCGATGGTCTGGATAACATTACGGAGAAAGAAAAAAACTTCTTCGGACACAAAAGGGTTTATTTTTTACCTGATCTGGAATCAGACGCAAGGGTGGCAGGGTTAAAGCTTGTCGAAAGTGGCGGCCTCATATACAAGCCTCTACCCAACGAATTCTTGGAGGAGCTGTGCCAGAAAAATGGAGAAGAATGGGCAGAGGGATTTATCAAGGCGCTCGCCGAATTTGGAAAGGATCGGCCAAGGGAGTGCGCTTACCTTTATATATGTACCGAGTAGCGATTCACCAGCCCTATCTTTTTCCTTATAAAGTGTGATATAATATGATTAATGAAACTGAAGTGTTACGGATGTCAAAAACTTAAAGAGCGAGAGGACTTCAATAAGTCTAGTGTTCGGAATAGGGGTGTACAGGATTACTGCAAACTATGTTTGGCGGAGTACAGGAATAATAACAGAATTCAAGTTAGATTGACCAACAAGTTGTATAGAGAAAAAAACAAAGATAAGATCTCAAAAATTCAAAAGAAATGGAGAATAAACAACAAAGACAAAGTAAGGGAACTGAAAAAAAGGGATTACAATAATAACCGAGAAAAGTATAATAAAATTCATGCCGTTTGGACAAAAAACAGACAGGCCGAGTTTAAACAACTAATTGTTAAAAATTATGGAGGAAAGTGTGTTAGGTGTAACTTCACAGATTGGAGGGCTTTGCAAGTTGACCACATAAACGGTGGTGGTAGCAAAGAAAAGATGAATTATTCTTACTACAAAAAGTTGTCTGTGACTACCGATACCAGTAAATATCAACTTTTATGTGCGAACTGTAATTGGATTAAACGTTATGAAAATAATGAGTGTAAAAAGGTATGAAAATAGGTTGTCATCAGCCGTATTTATTCCCCTATTCTGGTTATTTCAAGTTAATAAAATCGGTAGATAAATTTGTAATTTACGACGACGCCAAATGGATGCAACAAAGTTGGATTAACAGAAATTACTTTCCAGGACTTTTTACTTTTAGAATGAAAAAACACTCAGACTACGCAAAGATAAAAGATTGTTTCTTTTTTGATATCGAGGCGGACAAAAAGGAATTTAAAAGAATATTCCCCAAGTTGAAAGTCGATAAATATTTTAATGCGCTACACCAAGAATTAAACGTAGCAGATAATTGTGCACGGACACTAAGAATGATTTGTGACACTTTAGGAATTAATACGCCATTTTACTATTCATCGGATATTCCGCACAGGAATTTTTCGGACGGAATTGTAGACATGGTAAAAGCACTTGGCGGAGATACATATATTAACGCTCCGGGTGGGAAACAACTTTATACACAGGAAATGTTTGGAGATATAAAACTTGAGTTTATTGAAACAACGACGGCACCGTCGATACTAACTGAATTATGAAAACAATTGCATATATGCTAAAATGTAAGATATGGAGTACAAATGTTGTCAGTGTAAAAGGATTAAATCCAAATTTGAATTTTGTTTGGCCAAAAATCTTAAAAGGGGAGTGCAGTGGCAATGTAAGTTATGCCAACGTGAGTATAGAAGAATAAATAGAGAAACAATAAAAGTTCGCCATAAGAAGTACTATGATTCCAATAGAAAGATTGTTAGGGAAAAGGCGACACAACAAAGAGATAAATTTAGAAAAGCAATTATTGAAAATTATGGAAGTGCCTGTGCTTTCTGTAGTTTTTCTGATGAACGAGCTTTACAACTAGATCACATCAATGGAGATGGATTTAAAGAAAAGAAAGATGCTACTTATTACAAGAAGCACGCTCAAGAACCAGATAGAAAAAGATACCAACTTTTGTGTGCAAATTGTAATTGGATAAAAAGATATGAAGACGATCGCATTCACCGTCGTTCAAAATGACATGGTCATGCTTGATTTGTGGCTTTCTTATTACAGCCGATATTTTGACAATCTATTTGTAATTAAGTGGCATACCAAGAAAAAGTATCGACCATATTTTGATGACCTAAAAAAAAATACCAAATTGACTTTGATTTAATGGGCAAGGAGGACATTTTGAGGTATGGAGACAACATGGGGGCAAGGATATTTGCCCAAAAAAAACAGGCAGAATTCTTGGCTTTGCCCAATGAATACGACTGGGTGTTATTCAGTAACTGTGATGAGTTTATTGTTGCCAAGAGCTGGAAATATAAAGATTTAAGAGATCTTATGGAAAAGACAGATAGAGATTGGGTAGCTTGTGAGGGCTACGAAGTAATACAAGTTGAGGGCGAAAAACCAATTGATTTCTCGAAAAGGTATTTGAGACAAAGAAAATACTGGATCAAAAATTACAACTACAACAAGATAATTTTATCAAAAGTTTATTTGGATTGGGTAGATGGGGCACATAAGTTGGCAAATATGACTGACGATGAATCAAGAGCTTTTAAAAACACCGGGCTTTATTTGGTCCACCTAAAACACGCGGATCTAAACCCGACAGGCAAAAGAGATCTAGGGCCTTATTTAACACACCCCGATCCCAATATTATAATGCACTGGCTGGATAAAAAAGAGAGAATTCCTAAATATATAAGGAGGTTAATATAAAAATTTCTATCGTTTGGTGGTTTGATAAAGCAAGCTGGGTTTTTGATAATTGGCGAGATGGTCATAGAGCTGCTTTTGAAGAAATTGGCAAGAAACACAGAATTAGTTGGTATTTGGATAAGACCATGCCCGATCCAGGAGACACCGATTTTCTTCTTTTTTGGTCGAGCACAAACGAGGAATACTTTAATTTACTAGATAAGTACAAAGAACCTAAAGGGCTTTGTTTAACAACCGATCCCACCAATCCCGACAATCTAAGAAAAGTGGACATTGTCTTTGTGGAAAGCGATCCTATTTATGGCGCCGTGAGGGCGTTGGGTATGCCAGTAATCAAAGCATTTGGGACAGACACGGATTTTTTCAAACCAGACACAACGACCAAAAAGGATATAGAGTATTTCTATCCTGCCACGTTTTCTCCTTGGAAAAGGCAATCTGATATCGCTTATTTGGGAAGCAAGCTTTTGTGCGTGGGTACGGTACAACCAGATGGTCAAGAAGAAATAGAAGCGTGCAGGAGGAATGGTGTTTTAATAGAAGAGGGATACTTTCCAGTCACACACATACTCAAATATTATCAGGGATCTAAAAATGTGATTATCCCCGCGGTTCACGGATCAGAGAGAACAGTCCTTGAAGCAATGAGCTGTGATATCCTACCTACGGTTATTCACCCCACTATTAATAAAAGAGCTAATTCTTATTTACAGGAATTTGAAAGGTCGGAATTGAAAAGCCCAAGAGAATTCGTACTGAAAAATTACAATCACAAACAATTTGCCAAAAATCTTTTGAAAGGAATAAAACAATGTTTAAAATAAGCGTTATTCTACCTTGCTGGATTGTGAATGATGAACTTTATCAATTAACTGGTAAGGCAATTCAGTCACTTCAAAATTCAAATAGCTGGAATGAATGTGAACTTATTATTATAGACAACGCCTCGCCGGTGGGTGGAGATCAATTAATGAGTATTGCTAATACTTATATCCGCAATAAGGAAAATCTTGGCTATCCAAAAGCGGTAAATCAGGGCATAAAACTGGCATTTGGAGATCTGATTTGTATTGCTAATAACGACATAAAAGTTTCGCCTAATTGGATTGAAGTAACGAAAGAGGTCTTCAAAAGACTTCCCGAGGCGGGGTCGCTTCATTTTAAGATGATTGGATATGAGGAACCTTTCAATTTAGGAGAAGATGTTTGGAACAAAGGAAAAGAACGTTGGTGTACTGGGAGTTTTTTCATTTGGAGGAAAAAAGCAATAGAGGAAATAGGTGGGATAGATGAAAGTTATGGACTCGGTGGATACGACGACTGGGATTGGCACCAAAGGATGAATCATATTGGGGGCTGGGAATCTGTTTATACGAATGCGGCGGGATATCAACACAAAGATTCAACCAGCCAAAATCTAAGAGATGAATCTGAGCGGTTGGAATCAGACAAGAGAAATCGAGAATATTTCAAGAGTAAGTTCGGAAAATATCCTGAAGAAATCTGGGAAGAGAAGTATCCAGGACAATTTAAAAAACCATGGAAACCATTTCCGTAAATGAGAATTTTAGTAATTGGGGGATTGGGTAAAAGAGGAATGCAATTTATCGAGACTCTCGCACAGGAAGACTGGTTGGTTATTTTGGATAACATCGTTACAAAAGAGGCTGCCAGAAATTTAATGAAGTTATTAATGAGGCGCAAGTTTAAATTATACAGAATGGATAAAAGGAGTTTGACAAAAATAAAAGATGAAGAAAGGATAGATAAAATTTATGATTTCTCTACCTAAAATAACACTTCTTAATATTACGGCGCGCTGGGGAGGAATGGATATATTAAGAGGAAACCTTGAAAGACAAATTTTCAAGGACTTTGATGTTGTAATTGTGGATGGATTGTGGAAAGAAAGAGAAGAAAAAGTTAAAAACTATTTCAAAGATTTTGATCTAACTTACATCAAACAATCCCCAAAGAAAGACGGGGCATTTTCCAATCTGGCACACGCTGATAACGAAGGATTCAGGGAATGCAAAGGAGAACTGATCGTTTGTTTACAGGATTTTATTTGGGTGCCTCCATTTTTATTTCATAAGTTTTGGGAAGCACACCACTCTTTTAATGGGAACATTCTGATCGCGGCCGTCGGACATCAATATAATAGGCCAGGAAAGGAAGAGATAGCAGATCCCAAGGGCAAAATAACTATTTTTGAGAAAGACTTTACTAATAGACCAGAGGAAAGGTGTTGGAATGACCCCCGAATGAGGTTAGACCAGGGAACCTTTTACGAAACTGCACCGATTAATTGGGAATTGTCCTGTGGCGCAATTCCAAGAAAAGTTGTTTATGAGCTTGGGGGAATGGAAGAGGAGTATGATTTTCACGGATTTGCCTATGATAACGTCAATATCGCCCAGCGCGCAGAATTCCTGGGATATAAGACATACCTTGACCAGACTAATGAATACCGTGCGTTTAACCACGATTCTTGGGCGATGAGTGAACACAAAAAGGAAAAAGCAACTGATGTTGCTGGATTTCATATCCAGAGGATGAAAGATATTGTGCAAGGCAGATTTTCTCTCAAATTGAACTATTTGGACAAAAGTAGTACAATTGATCAAAAGGTAAAAGCCGCTAATGGCAAACCCGCATAAATCTGCGGGTTTTTTGTTTATATGGAACCCACAACTCTTACGGGCTACACAAGGTTAGATTTGGATAGTTGGCCAATAAATCCTTCTTTTCAGGATTTTGCCAATTTCTTGGGACTAACAGCCAAAAAAGATAGTAAGGGAACCTATTGGGACTTTGACGAAAAGACTATAGACAAAATTAAAAAGGTTTATTTTTGGGGAATGGTCAAAGCCCAAACCAACGATCACGAAAAAATAAAGGAGGCGGTTTACGATTTACAAAGAAAAATAGGCACTAATTGGGAGGGGAAAACCCTGGTTGAGCGTCTTTGGCAACACACCATGTTTGATACTAATTTCAAGAGTGCTGTTGAAAAGCTGTCTAAACAAATAGAGGCGAATGAACAACAAAAAAAGACCAAAGAGGAAAGACCAAAAGTAAATCGACCACAAAAATTACAACCATCAGAAACCAAACCAGTCAAGATGAAAAATATTAAATATAAAACTTACGATTCTGAACTGAAAGTTAGAAATATTAATTTACCGTCGGTTAAATCTGAAATTTTAGAAATATAATATGGCAGCGGGAGAGCGAAAAAGTCCAACCACAATTCAGTACGACGAACACGACGCGGTTTTGTATGCTAAAAAAACCTCTTTGGTTTCTGCGGCAACTATTTATGCCGTTGTGAATTCGGGGACGGGGGGAACTTCTTCAACCGACGATGCAGTTTTTAATGTTGCTGTTGATGCTGGAACTCCATTTATGGCCCTGGCGGATGATACTTCTCCCGATTCTGTAGACGAAGGAGACGTTGGTGTAGTCAGAATGACCCTTAATAGATGGCTTGAAACCAAGATGGAATCGGCTGCGACAATATTCGCGGTTGTCAATACTTCAGCCCAAGGTCAAGCCTCAGTAGTTTTAGATGCATCTATTCAAAAGATAGGGTTTGCCACAGTTAATGTAGCAAACACTGTTCCTGTAACTTTTTCAGGAAATGTTACATTGGATGATGGATCCCTTACTGGCATAGTCGGAAATGTAACTCTTTCCGATTCTAAAACTTACATAGGATTAGTTACAACAACACCTGCTTCTAACATAACTCTCAATGCTTCAGCTGCATTTATAGGTCTGGTATCAGTTTCAGGTTTTGCAAATCCCTTACCAGTGACATTCTCAGGCAATGTTACTTTAGACGATGGTTCTCTGACGGGAATAGTAGGGAACGTTACATTATCAGATGCCAAGACCTACATAGGATTAGTCACCGCAACGCCAGCGTCCCCCACGACGGTTACCCATGCGGGATTAGTAACACTAGCACCTCTTAGTAATATTGGTTTTGCAACAGTTAATGTAGTTAATATTGCAAGAACAATTACAGGTAACGTAACTTTATCTGATGCAAAAACATATATTGGTCTTGTTACAAATACTCCTGTTGGTCTTTCCACTGTTATTCAAGGTACAAGTCCTTGGAGTTCATCTATTGTAGGGAATGTTACTTTGAGTGATGCAAAGACATTTATTGGTTTGGTAACTACAATTTATGCCCCACCGCCTATTTCTACTTATACTTCTTTCGCTACGATATTTTCTACAACTGGAAACTTATCTTTATTTGCCCCCCCAGCAGGCAAAAGGTTTGTCATAAAGGATTTGCACATTTCTTCTTTAGGTAGGGCAGAAGTCAATATCAAAAATGGAGACAAACAATTAATTCCTTATACCAGCCTTTCAACTACTTCAGGAATTGCAGCCCACTACGGAGAATCAGGATTGGCGGCAGAAGCGGCAGATGACATTTTTGCCCTAACGCTTAATGGGGCGGCTACTGTGGCGATTATGGTTAACGTCCGCTTTGAGTAGTATGGCATTTAAAAAAGGACATATACCATGGAATAAAGGAAACGGTGGTTATACTATACACACAGAAAAACACAAAGACAGACTAAGTCAAAGGATGCAGGGAGGACTTTCCTCTAAAAACAAACTGATAAGAAATTCTTTAGATTACAAACTATGGAGAACGTCGGTCTTTATGAGAGATGACTATACTTGCCAGAGTTGTGGGGACAGAGGAGGGACTTTACATGCCGACCACATTAAACCCTTTTCTAAGTATCCAGAGTTAAGATTTGCGATAGATAATGGAAGAACTTTATGTATTGAATGTCACAAGCAAACTGATACTTATTTAGCAAACGTAAGATTTGAATAAATGAAACATGGGATTTATAGATCAACACCGATGGGATGCAGACTTTGACTTCATTTGGGCAGGAACCGGTGGAACTTCTGCTGCTAATCCCCAACTTCAATTCTTTGAGAACTTTCCTGGACATTTAGGAGCAGCTTTCGGAGCAAACAGTATTAATACTCTTTCTATTCATGCTGTAAATATTCCACTTAGTCTTTCTTTTAATTATCCTGTCGCATTAATAACCAGAGGAGCAAACAACGCAACCAGACAAGGGGGAGTAAGCATGAAAGTTGGTCTTTATTCTTTGAATGGCTCGACACTCTCTTTGGCTAATAGTGCTAGTGGAACTGCTAGTTGGGCGGGTGCTAACACCTCTACTGTTTGGGTAAGCATGGTTACTTCTGCTACCCAAAACATTACTCCTGGGGCTTGGTATTTTGCTATGCTTAATAGTTCAAGCACTAATGCTGCTGGGGCTGCTAATTTTGGATTTTATATTAATTCATCAATTAATCCCGCCAATGCTATCCCAGGAGGATTTTTAATGGGCAGAATGACGGCAAGTACAAATGCTATGCCAGGAAGTATAGCTACAAGTGATTTAGATATAACAGGAAGTGATGCGACTAGACAACCTTTTATTATTATAACGGCTTGATAAAATACTAATATGCCACAACTAAATTTTGAATCTAATTTTCCAGTATTACCTATTGAAAGAGCTGTAATTAGTGATGCTACGCTTAGTTTTTGTCCAATTAATATACAAGATTCAATCTCACTAAATACTGTTAATATGGCTTGGAGTTTTGCTTCTAGTTTAACTTTAAGTATTAGTTTGGGTTTCTATTCTTTAACTGGTTCAACATTATCCTTAGCAAATAGTTTATCAAATACAATTGCAAGAACCACTTCGGGTGCGGGATATGTTTCTTTTACTAATATTTCAGCCACCCAAAATATAACTCCTGGTACCTGGTGGTTTGGTATATTAGCTAGAACAGCTACAAATAGTAATGCAAGTTTTTACGGACAGACAATAATAAATCCAGCCAATGCCTTTCCAGGAGGATTTATTGGAGGAAGAATGACTGATTCAACCAACGTCTTACCATCTTCATATGCCACTTCTGACCTAGATATAACAGGAGATGATGCAATGGCAGTTCCAATGGTTATTATTAGCGCATAAAAAGAAAAATATGCCGAGACTAAATATATTTCAAAATATTCCAGAATTACATCAAGCAGTAACTTTTCCCATGAGAGTTGGGACATTACATATGCAGGGTATAAATATTCCTGGTAGTATTTCTTTTAATAACATACAACTTCCAGTGTTCGTATCGGGTACTACGGCAAGAAATATGTCATTTTCTTTTGGTTTATACTCCCTTACAGGCTCAACATTATCCTTAGCAAATAGTGCCTATACTCAACATACTTCTGTGAACGGTTCATACTGGGCTACTCTGGCAACTTCTGCAACTCAAGATATAACACCCGGTACGTGGTGGTTCGGGTTTGTAGCTTCAAATGATGGTACTGGAAGTGCAACTAGATACTATTTTTTGGGTGGACAGTCCGCATTTCCTGCGGCTATTCAAAATGCACAAATGGGGGGCCCGTTTATTAGGGGAATCTCAAGTAATTCAACTAATGGGTTACCCGCTAGCGTTGCTACGAGTAATTTACAAAATGAAGGTGTAAATTCTAATAATGAATCATATATTCATCCGTACATTGTTATCTCAGCATGATAAAAGCACAAACTATAGATCAATTATTAGAACAAGCCCGTTTTAGAGAATCTTTTAAAGCCATGCCCCAAGGAGATACTTTTAAAGACTTATCAACTATTTGTATT
>ERZ1292644.750-Hain-H14-01um-R2-750-length-19451-cov-11_pt1 | contig 19451 bp, 31 predicted proteins | sample MGYA00564402_ERZ1292644 | MGnify/ENA primary metagenome ERZ1292644 (study PRJEB36523, sample SAMEA6512644) | groundwater metagenome | collected 2019-01-09 | study: AquaDiva: Metagenomics assemblies of 32 groundwater samples
CTCCTCCCGACGCGCGACCGGCGCATCCGGTGGGGGGACATGCATCGGATGCCGTACCGAAACGGGGCGTTCGATCTGATTTACGCCTCACATTGTTTCGAGCACAGCCTGGACGTGGACGCCGTCGCGCGGGAGGTCGTCCGGGTGCTCACGTCGCGCGGCTACCTCTTTGCGGCCTTCCCGATCCATTTCCAGGTATCGTCCCACGATCGGGTGGATTTCAAGTCCGCCCACGGCTTTCTGGAGACCTTCGCCCCAGGCCACTTCACCCGCCTCTGGTCGCGGGAGACGCCCACGGAGGCGGCGGTGCTGGCGCAACGATGCGAATAGTTCTGTTTTGTCCCAGAAGTAACCACATCAAAATCCTTGGTCCGATAAGTGCCGAAGCCCGCCGACGTGGCCACGACGTCTCCTTCATGGTCGCGCCGGCCGACCCCAAGGGGGCGGGGGCGTTAGGGCATGTCGAACGCGAACTCGGCGGACCGATTATCTCGCAGATGGCGTTTCAGACACATCGGTTCGACTGGGCGGTGGCGGTCGGGCTGCGGACGGCGCCTGAACTCCGACAACGGACGCGGCCAAGAGTCCGATGGGCTTCACTGGATCACTGCGGCGACAACTTAATGTTTTGCCTTGAGGGCGATACACTCGATGGCTGGGATCTCACGACAACGCTCTCCGAAGAGGCACGGGCGTTTTGTAAGACGCTTCCTAGCGGAGCGGTTCTCAAGTCATTCGATTACGGGAACAGAGAAGATTTGATGCCGATCGGCTACCCGGAACTCGACCAACTGCATACAGTGATCGGCGATCGGGCGGCCTGTCGCGCGAAGTGGAATCTGCCTGATGGCAGATTTATTCGCTTGTTCGGCCCGGCGGCCCGGCCACCCGCTCTTGGACGGTGGCGGCGCTGGTTATTTGAACGCTTCCGCTATCGGACGATGCTGCGGAACATTCGGGGCTGGAGTCCAGACAATTTGCTCGTGGCCAAGACTCGTGCGAAGCACCGCGACCCGTCATGGCTTGGTCAATACTGTGATCGGATTGTCGATGATAGATCATTTTATCCCTTCACGACCTTGGAGTTGTTGGTGGCCGCTGACCAGTATGTCGGCTTCGCCTCGGCGATGTCCATTGAAGCAGCAGCGGTTGGCATTCCTCAAACCACGCTGTACGGCTGGCCGCCCGAGAAGGGCGAATGGCCAAGTTACTGGCCGCTCAAAAAGGAATTCTTTGTCAACGGCCTCTGGCGGGATGGTTTGTCCCGAGATGAGCGTCGAAGGGCCTGCGAACGCTGGGCGGGGCCGCTGGACGGAAAGGCATCCTCTCGATTTCTCGATTTGCTTGAAGCGAGATGCTGACTGATCTTCTCTGGCGGGCGGGTTGGATCCCGTCAGTTTGGCTGGATGTATGTCGGGATTATGGCGTGTCTCCCTCCAAAGCCCTCACACTCGGCACCCGCGCCAACGGGCGGCGGCCCGATCTACCCGGCTCAGCCACCTGCCAACCCGTTTCGGGGAAGACCTGGGAGGAACTCTGGACAGCGCGGCCAAGGGACACTGAAGAGGCCGTGTTCTCCTTCTGGGAGGAGATTGGGAGTTGGTGTGCGTTCCGCCAGGTAATTCGCCACAAGGGGCGGTCGTTCCGGTTCATCGCCCGTCATCTGCCCCGTGGGGTCGATGTTCTTGAGTACGGGGCGGGGGTCGCCCCCGTCTCGTGGTGGCTGGTTCGGCACGGCATCTCGATCCGCTGGCTGACGATCGCAGACGTGCCCTCGGAGCATTTCCGCTTCGGGGCCCGGCGGCTTCTTCGGCGACGGACCCAAGTCGAGGCCCTTCCGATCCAGCCAGGAAAACTCCCGTTGGAGAAGCAGTGGGATGCCGCCTGCGTCTTGGAGGTCTTGGAGCACTGCTCTGCTCCATTGGAGACAATTCGCCATCTCACCGAGCATCTCCGGCACCACAGCCTCCTGTGGGAAGATTTCGGACCTCATCCTGACGCGAGCGGGCCTGATTTGCCCGCCGCTCAACGGGAGCGCCCGCAAGTCTACGCCTATCTGGATCAGCGGTATCGGCTGGAGGCGGGGCGATCCTGGACGGAGCCTGATGGAGGCGGGACAAGACGTTGGAGAAAGAAGTGATTTCCATAATTGATCTTCATTGGGCCGCTGGATTTCTTGAAGGCGAAGGAAGCTTCAAAGCGACTAACTGCTATCGGGACAAGAAGAGCACAAGCTACTCAGTAAATTTACATATATCTGCTGTTCAAGCAGAATCCTATGCTCCGCTCAATCGGCTAAAATTTTTATTTGGCGGTGCAATCTGTAAAGTTAAGAGGTACCAAGCACACCATCGAGAACGTAAATGCTGGACGGCTTGCGGAGCGGAAGCTGCTGGCGCAATGATGACGCTTTATTCGCTACTGTCTACAAAGCGAAAGACACAAATAACTCGTGCCCTTTATAAGTGGAAATCCACTCAGCCTGCTAGTAAATTTAGGATTTTCTGTCCACGCGGACACCCATATAGCAGGATGAATACGTACTTAAATCCAAATGGCGGCCGTCAGTGTCGTAGATGTCATGCGGAGTATGTTGGAAATGTTAGACAAGCAAGAAACTATCATTTGTAGCCCGACTTGCGGTTTCTATGATGGTGCCTCATCTGGGGGAGCCGTCTATGAACGGGCCCTCATCCCCCGGCTGGCGAAACTGGCCGATCTCCACCTCTTGGCGACCCGTCATGGGCACCGGGATGGCTTCCAGGGGGCCGTGGAGCCGCTCAGGCGACCTCTCCGGTGGTGGGCCGCCCCCCTGACTGTCCCGCTGGCGATTCTCCGCTGTCAGCGCCACGGGGCCACCGTGACCCGGGCCCATTCGGCCCAGTATCTCGGGCCGGCTGCCGTCATCGCCCGGCGGCTCGGAGGACCCCCAGCCGTCGTCCATTGCCATCATGTCGAGGGCTGGGCCATGGAGCGGTGGGCGCTTCGGCACGCCGACCTCGTGACCACGGACAGCGAGTTTGCCCGCGGGCAGATTTGCCGGATTGGCGTGGCCCCCGAGAAGGTGCGAGTGGTTGGGGCGGGGGTGGAGGAGCGGTATTTCTGGGAGACTCCACGGGGACAAAAACGGCGGGTACTCTTTCTTGGCGAATTCAAGAAGCGGAAGAATCCAACGTTTCTCATTCGTCTATGGCCACACATCATGGCCCGCGTTCCTAATGCCAGACTCGTCATGGCTGGAGATGGTCCCTTGCTTCAGTCATGCCAACGGCTGGCGGAGCGGCTTGGCATTCGAGATTCCGTCGCTTTCTACGGGCGAGTCCCTGAACACATGAAACCGTTTATTTATGCGATGAGTGACGTATTTGCGTTTCCATCCCTCTTGGAAGGCTTCGGGATGCCCGTCCTCGAGGCGGCGGCCGCCGGCGTGCCCACTGTGGCCTCGAACCAGGGGGCGTTATCAGAACTGGCCGCCTTCATGCTGCCCCTCGAGCAGCCTGATGTCTGGGTCGAAATCTTGGTGGCGCTCCTCCAGCATCCCGACGCTGCCCGGGCTGTGGGTCGTGCGTGGCAGGAGCGGGCTCGCACCTACACCTGGGAGCGGGTGGCCGCCCGCACGCTTGCCGCCCTCCAGGAGGTGGCCGCATGAAGATTGGGATGTTGCCAGCGATTGGCAGCGGCTACACGACGATGGTCCGCGCGGGGCAGGCGGGGCGGCTAGAGCGGTATTTCCGATGGTACGAGCAACTCGGAGAGGTGCGGTACTTCTCCTATCTCCAAGAATCGATCGACCACCGGATTTGGTCGAATCATCGCAAAAATTGGTCAGCCAAACAGTACGCTCTCTTGCTCCCTTTTCTCCAGCCCGCCCTGCGCGAATGCTCGGTGCTACGGTGTATGAATTTGTTAGCGGCAGTCCCCGCCATCGTCGCACGAATCTTCTTCGGGATACCCTTTGTGGTCTCCTATGGAGCCGACTACGAGGCCATCGCCGCCATCCACGGTGACCACCAGCAAATTCGCAAATGGCGGTGGCTTCGGCGGGTGGCGTTCAAACTCGCGGCGGCGGTGCTGGTCCCATCACGTCCGATGGCTGAGCGGTTCCGGGTGGAGTATCCCTACGCCAACATTATCTGTCAGCCGAATTGGGTTGACTGCAAACTTTTCCAACCATTCGGCGTGCCATTTGAAAATCGGAAGTTTATCATCTATGTCGGGCGGCTCGTCAGGGAGAAGAATCTTCCGGTGGCCGCCGCTATTGCAAAGGCGTGCGGGACGGTGCTCGTCTGCTATGGGGATGGCCCGGAACGCCCCCATATTGAACGGGCGGGCGGTCTCTGCGAGGGTATGGCCAATTGGACCGCACTTCCATCCCTACTTGCCCCGGCGAGGTTCTTTGTGCTCCCCTCGTTCTCCGAGGGCCATCCGAAAGCCTTGATTGAGGCGATGGCATGTGGTCTGCCAGTGGTCGTCTCGGATCGTGTCAAGGGCGTGGTCACCCACATGGTGCATGGGGTGCGATTTGATCCAGAGGACTTGAAAGAAATGGAGCAGGCGTTTCGGTTCCTATTGGCAAACGACAATCTCGCACAGAAGTTCGGAGAGGCTGGCCGTTGGGAGGCCCTCGCCCAATACGATGAGCAAGTCCTGATGCCCCGGGAACTCGCCTTGCTCCGAGAGGTGGCGCGGTGAGAGTGGGGTCATGAGCCAAACAGACACTCGGTGGCCAGAAAACGACATCAGATTTTGGGCGAAAGTTGAACCTGAACCGATGAGCGGATGTTGGCTCTGGATCGCTGCCATTATGAGTAAGGGATACGGAATGTTCTCTTACCCATGTGGTCGACCCAAATTCTGTCTTATCTTAGCCCATCGCTATGCATGGGAACATACTTTCGGCCCCATTCCTCGAGGTAAATTCGTTTGCCATCATTGTGACGTGCGATCTTGCGTGAATCCGCAGCATCTATTTTTGGGTACGAATTTTGACAACGCCCACGATGCTATGGCGAAAGGAAGAATTCGACGTGGCGAACGACACGGAATGGTCAGACTTTCCAACAACGAGGTCTTTGAGATCCGTCGATTATGGCAGCCCGGTAACGAGAGGGCACTTGCTCTTCAGTTTCATGTATCATATTCGGCGATTCAACTCATTATAAAACGCAAACGATGGGGATGGTTGTGAGGGTACTATTGCCCATTTCGCACGCTCTCCATGAGCGCAATTTCATAGCCTCTGGGCTAGTACGAATGCTTGAGAATCATGGTCACGAAATCTCCATCTTCCGACCTACCCCGCATTTCCAGGGACTTCGAGCATTTCTCAGACTCGGAAGCCTCGTGGCGTGGGAACCGACTAGTCGCACATGTAAATTCAAGTTAGCACAGCCGAGATCGCCAGTTCATCGCACCCAAATCACTCTATGGCGGGCGATTCAGCGGCTGGTCGATCCTGAAGTTATTGCGGCTAGGCTTGAAGCCCTTTTGCCGCCTTCCAAGTCTGTACAGGCCACATTAGCTTGCCGCCCCGATCTCGTCCTCTTGCCAACGATGATCCACATGGACGCTTGGGACAATGATCTAGTAAAGGCTGCTCACCGAGCAGCAATCCCAGTATTAGCCGCACCAGCGAGTTGGGATACCCTCAGTTCCAAGGGTGGCTTCCTTGTTCGACCGGACGGCCTTCTTGTCTGGGGCGAAGCCTCCAAGCGACATGCGCAGGACTACCATGGATTCTTCCCCGACCGGATCACGGTCACGGGGCCGCCGCAGTTTGACTTCTACCACGAACCCCGCAAGCAACCCGTCGAGCATCATGTCCTGATGGCAGGGACCAGTATTCACTACCTGTCCAATGAGCAGGACATCGTGAAACGCTTGCGGGATCGGATCGACAACGTTCTCTATCGTCCTCACCCGCGCCGCGGCGGCGACTGGTCGTGGTCAGCCATGGAGACGTTGCGCCTCCAGTTGGATACCGCTGTCTGTGTCGTGACCGCGTTCTCGACTGTCATTATCGAGGCCGCCCTGATGGGCAAACCCTCGCTCTTAATTGGGTTCGGCCAGTCCTCCCACGGCCCCGCGATGGCGGGCTATCATTACCAGTTAGAACACATGGCCGAGATCACCACTTGGCCGGGCGTTATCCTCTGTCAGACCCAACAAGACCTAGTTGGCTGGGTGAAAGCGGCTCTGAACGGGGCGTTTGCCAACAAAGCCGACGAACTCCGTCGTCGGGCCCAAGAAGTGGCTCGGTGCGACGGCCACGCCCAGGAGCGGATCGTTGCCGCCCTCGACGCCCGCTGAGATTCACGCGCGGTTCGTCGCCCTGTCGGGGTCTGGGCAGATTGCGTCTGAGTTTGCCATAGGTGGACTCCAGCAGTTGATCCAGCAGCAACGACCAGAATTCGTCCTTGAAGTTGGAGCGGGGTTGGGTACGTTGACCGCCACGATCTTGGATGCGACGGATGACCGCACGGCATTGATCTATATGGAGGAGGATGACTGGTGCCGAAATTCTCTCGCAAGAAACGTCGGCAAGCACCCGAACCCGCGCATTGCTGCCGGTTGGTGGCGGCGTTGTTGGCGGGCCAAGGATTTCCATTTGCCGCAGTACCGGGCCCGGGATCTCCTCGTACTCGACGGCGGGTCAGCCGAACTGCCACCCGAATATCTAAATCTCGACCACCGGGCGAGAATCTTCGTGGAGGGCAACCGCCGCCAGCACCGCCAATCCTTAGAGGCGCAGTTGGATCGGGGGCATCGGTCTTGGTGTCGGGTGCAGCAGAAGCCTTACGACCGCACCAAAGGATTCTTCTTGTACCAACTGGACCCTACTCTTGGGGAGCGTCTGTGGTATTTGGCGATTCGACTCCGCGAATGGTTTCTTGACTGGCCTGCCCGACTATCAGGCCGCCCCGTGGGCAAGCGGCGGCGGTGAGGGACGAGGAGCCGTGGGTGCCCACCTGGATCGGCTGGCTGATCTTCCTCTTGGCGTGGATCTTGGGCGATGACTGACTTCTGGCGAGGACGAAGAACCCTGGTCACGGGCTGTGCAGGATTCGTCGGGGCTAACTTGTCCCGCCGCCTGTGGGATCTCGGCGCCGAGGTGACGGGCCTCGATCTCGTGAATGATTCCCCGTCGCTGCGCGTCCTCGGAGTCTCGATCCCGATCTGGACGGCCAACATCGCCGATCCAACCAAGATCCGAGAGATCATCTTCCATCTGGCGCCCGAGGTCGTCTTTCACCTGGCGGGCATGAGCCATATTGCACACTGCCAGCGTGACCCGCTCGCCGCCTGGGAAGCGAACGTCCGGGGGACCTGGAGCGTTCTCGAGGCCTGCCGGAATCAGCCCACCGGGCAGATCCGCGCGGTCATCGCAGCTTCCAGTAACCATGTGTTCGGGAGCCTCCCGAAGGCCCACGTTCCGACCTGCGCGGTCGGTCATCGCGCGTATCCGGCGGTCAAGTTGGATTCCACAAAAACCGCCTGGCTGGAGGACGATCCGCCAGGACAGACGGATGTGTACGGGACGAGCAAAGGAATGGTTGATCTTCTCGTGCGAGCATATGGGGCCCTGGGACTCCCAGCCGCTGGCCTCCGCCATGTAAACTGCTACGGCCCTGCCGACCCGTACCGCTCGCACATCGTCACCGGAACGATCTGTGATCTCCTTAAGGGAAAGGCTCCCACGATCAAAAGCGACGGGACACCCCTCAAGGCCTATCTCCACGTCGAGGAGGTGGTCCAGGCCTATCTCCTGATCGCCGAACAACTCGCCGCCCGCAACGCCCATCTGGTGGGCCGCGCCCTGAACGCCGGCGGGGCCCCGATCTCCGTCCTGGCCCTCGTGGATATTCTGATCCAGCTCTCGGGGTTGGACGTGGTGCCGGAGATCACCGGGGAGGATGTTTCCCAATCTGGGTACGTCGAAATTCTCGACGACTCGACGCTCCGCGGACTCGGCTGGTCGCCCGCCTCGCTTCATGCGGGGTTGGCCAAAACCTATGACTGGTATAAAGAAAAGGGGACGGCATGGTTGTCGGAGTAATACTCGCAAGAATTCAATCCAAAAGAATTCCGAAAAAAAACCTCCGTCTTTTGGCGGGGCATCCGCTGGTCACCTGGACTCTCGAGGCCGTCCGCCAGTCAAAGGTGGATCGGATCGTCACGTCATCCGACGACGAGGAGATCGTGGAGCTCGCCGAGGAGTATGGCTACGGCATCCGACGGCCGCCCGAGCTGGCCACAGACGATGCCCCCGACGCCCCGGCGATTCGCCACGCCCTTGAGGCCATCCAGCCGTCGGGCTACCAGCCGGACGATCTGGTGATCCACCTGCGCCCAACCGCCCCGTTCCGCAAACCCGAAGAAATCACCAAGGTCGCCGAACTCCTGCGGCGGTTCCCGGCTGACTCCATCGTGTCGGTGCGATCAGCCCGCGAGCATCCGAAAAAACAATTCATCGAGACTGGCGAGATGATCGGCATTCTCCCAGAGCTTGCCCCGTATTCGGGTGCGTCCTCACTCGGGGAATCCTTCATGACCCTGCCGACCGTCTGGCATGCCGCCGGGTTCATCGACGCCGCCAAGATCGGGCCGTTCCTCCAAGAAGGCCGGATGGACTGCGGGGTTGTGATGGGATGGTTTGCCCCGGAGGAACGCGCCCTTGACTTAGACGTGGAAGCCGACTGGGAGCGGGCTGAGGCGCTGGCGGCGGCGAAGGGATGGAGGCCGGGGGCGATTGCCTGAGTCCATCCAGATCGGAGGCCGTGCCGTCGGGGCTGGGAAGCCCTGTCTCGTTGTGGCCGAGATGGCGGCGAACCACAACGGGGATCTCGGCCTCGCCATGGAGCTGGCCCGGAAGGCCCACGCCGCCGGGGCTGATCTTGTGAAGTTCCAGTTCAGGACCCCTGTCCTCTGTATCCCCGAGGCGCAGAAAGTCATCCTGAAAGAAACGCCTTGGGGGTCTATGAGCTATTTGGAGTATCGAGAGCGGCTGGAATTTCAATCCTGGCAATGGGATGATCTCGCCGCCGAGCTGCATCGACTTGGGATTCCCTGGTTCGCGTCCCCGTGGGATCTGCCGAGCCTCACGCGCCTCATGCGCTACGATCCGCCCTGTCTCAAGGTCGCCTCGGCCTGCCTGACGGATCTCGACCTTCTCCACGCCATGCGCCAGACGGGCAAGCCAGTGATCGCCTCGACGGGGATGTCAAACTTCCCACAAATCCAGCGGGCGGTCGCCGCCCTCGGGCCGGATCGACTCATCCTCTTGCATTGTCGGAGTACATACCCGTGCCCGCCAGAGGATCTCAACCTCCAGGCCATCGTCAGCTTGCGGGAGCGGTTCGCCGTTCCTACCGGATATAGCGGCCATGAAGTCGGGTTGTGGACCAGCTTGTGTGCGGTCGTCCTTGGCGCCTCCGTCCTAGAACGTCATTTCACCGACGATAGATCACGGTTTGGCAGCGACCAGGCCGCCAGCGTGGAGCCGCATGGCTTTGCTGATCTGGTGAAGCAGATCCGGCGGTGGGAAGAGGCCCGAGGTGACGGGCGACTCGGGGAAATTCTGGACAGCGAGCGCCCCGTCATGGCCCGGCTCCGCCGGGTCTTGTAAAGGCGGGTACTTGGCCTAAAAGATTTCCCTTGACAGCGGTATTCTCGTAAGTTAACTTACACGCCATGAAGATGATCACGCTCCAGAAATTGAAGTGCCTTCGATGCGGTTATCGATGGAGGCCGCGCAATGAGGAAGTGCGAATTTGCCCGAAGTGCAAGAGTGCGTGGTGGGATCGCAGTAAATCCTAGAAGGAGGCGACATTATGGCGAGTCTCAAGCGATGGGTGCAGGTCGGGCAGGGCGAGTTTTTCAAATGGACGGAGCCGAACCAAGCGATCGAGGGCGTCTGGCAGGGCCAGACGGACGGGCAGTATGGACCACTGGGCCTCGTGGACGCCGACACGGGGGGGCGCGTCAGCTTCCCGCTCCACACGGCCTTGCTCCAGCGAGTCGAGAACATCAAGAAGGGGGCCGAGATCCGGATCGTCTACACGGGCAAGCAGCAGACGAAGGACGGCAAGCGCACGTTCAAGGCGTTTGACGTCTTTGTGGCGAACCCCGAGAAGGATCTCGTCGAACCCGCAGAAGCGGAAGGCCAGTCCGAAGAAGTGCCCTTCTAGGGGCGGGCCATGGCGTTCAAAGACGAAGCCCGTTTCTACAAGATCGGAGGCCACGAGTACCCCTCCGTCACGACGATCCTCCAAGTGCTGAACAAGCCTGCCCTCGTCCACTGGGCGGCCAACCAAGAGCGGAAGTTTTTCGAGACGGCGATGCTGGAAATCGCCAGCCAGTATCCCGTGATTCAGGCTGATCATCTGCTGGAGAAGGTGATCGAGGCGGTGACCGGGGTCAAGGCGGCCGAGAAGGAGAAGCAGAAGGCGGCGACGATCGGCAAGGCGGCCCATGCTCGGATAGAATGGCGGACCCGGAAGCTCCTCGGGGAAGATCCCGGTCCCGAGCCGCTGATTCCAGACGCCGCCGAGTTGGCGGTCATGGCGTGGGAGGATTGGGCTAAGGAGGTGGAATTCACCCCGCTCTCGACGGAACGGTCGGTGTATTGTGCCTCTTGCGGCTATGCGGGGACGCTCGACTTCGTGGCGAAGGTGCGTGGGGTCGTGACACTCGGGGACTACAAGACCGGCAAGGCGATTTACCCGGAGAGCTGGCTTCAAAATCGCGCCTACCGCCATGCGGCGAAGCAACAGGGCTTGCCGAGCGAGGCGGGCGTGGTGTTGCGCTTGCCCAAGACATTGGAAGATCCATCGTTCGAGTCTCAGTGGGTGCCAGAGACGGATCTCGGCGATTTTCTCGCCGTGTTTCAGGCGTGGCGGTGGCAACGGAAGATGGAGGGCAAGACGACGGGGTCCATGCGGAAGGAGGTCGCACGATGAGCGTCGAACAAAGTCTGTTCCAGGCTCTTGCGGTGCTGGGCTCAACCCCCGACGAGGTGGCCGACCGCCTGTACGAGATGGGCTTTCGCGGGCGGCCAAACGTCTATACCGACTGTCCCTTGGCGAGATACCTCAAAGAGACATTGCACTATCGGTGGGTGGGCGTCAGCACCCTAGAGATAGAAATTTCGTCGGGCGTGTTGTTTCACACTCCTCATGTCTGCGGGGAATTCGTGGAATTATTCGATGCTGGTAAATGGCCCCTGCTCGTGGAGGAGGCCCGCCACGCCCCCGACTGCCCGAACCTGCCGGATGATTGCCGATGTTCTGGCTGATCGGGTGGCTGGTCGGGGTTGGGTTCTTTTGGTGCTTAGTGGCCATCAACCCGCCGGAGGACGGGTGATGGGCGATTTTGAATGTCCGATGTGCCACGAAGCGTGGTCCCGGTGTCAATGTGGGCGGCGGCGATGATTCGTGACATCCTGACGGCGGCCGTGATGCTCCTCGGGGTGGCGGGGTGGGGGTTGGTCTTGCTGTTGGTGGGGCCATGACACCACCAGAACGACAGGCTTTGATGGCAATACTCATTTTTGCTGAGACGGAACTGAGTCTGCGACCTTCCCGCCTAGAAGAGGATACGGTTCGATACTTAGACGAAGGGCGTGACATTGTGCAGGCAGCGATCAAGGCGCTCAAGGAAGAAGCGGTGGAATCATGAGCGGCTCGGAGCGAATCTGCCCACCGGGCAGAATTGCCAAACCGCCCGGCCCCGACACGGATCTCCTCCGGCATCTGGAGACGGTGGATCAACTCTTGTCGGCGATCCTCCATGAAAGTATGAAGTATCGAAGCCTTATTCGGGCGTCCCTGACCCAGTTGCGGGCGGGGGCCGATCCGGGCCCCTTGCGGGCGGTGCTGGAGCCCTGGCGGCGGTCGCTCGGGGCGATCAAGCGGATGGCGAGAGAATTGTGAGCCGCTCCGTCCAGCGCCGCCTCGCCGTCCAGGAGCGTAACTCTGGAGCTGACCTCCAACCTCCAGTTCTGCCCCGCCACGAGGAAGTGGATTTACTTCTGAAGCAATCGGTAAAACGGCTCGAACTCGGCTTCATGGACTTTTTGGAGCTGGCCGACGAAGCGATCCAGGGAAAGTTCCACGAACGATTTGGATTCCAGGACGCGAGCGAATATTTCGATCAGCGGATCGGCTTCTCCTACCGGACGCTCTGCCGGCGGATGGCGGTGCTGGCGGCGCTGCGCGGGTTGCCCCCCGGCCAGATGCCCGCCGCCCGCGAAGCCTTGGCCGAACTCGGGTCGCATAAGTCTTCGATCCTGGCGCCAGCCTTCGCCAAGGAGCCCGCCGACTGGCAGGAGTGGGTGGACTTGGCCCGCGGGGCGACGGAAGAGGCCCTGCAAGATGCGGTGTCGTCGGCTCTGGGGCACAAGGCGCGCGGTCGAATCCAACCCGGCGACGCCTTCTGGAACTACATCGTCGCCCACACCCCCCCAGAACGGCATGAGCAAATTCTGTGGGTGGTCAAAAAGGTGATGGAGGTGGGCGACACGCGGAACGGGATCGCGGTGTTCCTCTACATGGTGGACATCATGGAGCGGGAGCTTGGGGCTCACGGGGTGGTGCGGGATGGCTGACGACACCATCCAATATTTCGGAGACCCGTCATCTGCCAGGAGGATTCCGAACGGGGATGCTCGGCGGCTTGTCGCCATTGATGATCCGCGACATCATGCCCGCGAGTATCAATGGGAGTGTCGCCATTGTGGGCAGACTCATCTTTGGCAGCATCCCAATCGCACCTTGTCAGCAACCGAAGTACCCTATTTCACCTGTCCACAAAGGAGAAACGAACATGCGGAAGCTCATCATCCGGAACCAGTCCGGCCACACGGAGATGGACCTGGACACCCAAGCGGCGATCCAGGAGCTGGAACGCCTGATGAACGAGGGGATGCTGGCGGTGGCGGTCAAGGGGGCGGAGGCGACTCACGCCCTCGAGCCGTCGGACCCAGCGATCCGGGAGGCAGAGGAGGTGCGCCTCTTCTGGCCCATGGCGGGGGGATAGACGCCGCTTACTATCTTGGGGCCGAATTGCAAATAGGGAGGTCGCTTGAAGATATCTGGAGGACCATGGGTATCAATCCGGCGATGCTCGCGCAAGCCCCGCTGACGGCGACGGCGCTTGGCCAACAGCAGGCGCGGCTCGCCCAACAGGCGCAACAGGAGCACCTTAGCAAGGAACGTCAGGCCATGGAGAAGGCCGCCGCCCTCCTCCGGGCCCGCCTTGGCGAGCAGGAGTGGCGACTGTTCGAGCGGACAAGTACCTTAGCGGTCCCCTCTCGTCTCTGGCCGGGCACGTTCTACCGCCTCCGGCCCACCGAGGCCGTCATGGTGGTGCGCGACGGGCGGGTGACGGCGTCGCTCTGTGTCCTGACGACAGGCGGCGAACCCTGGCCCGACCGCCTGATGACGATCCTCGATCTGATCGCCAGCGACGAGCGGCGACTGTGGCAGATGGCGAACATCACGCCGAATAGTACTCCTCTAGATCTTCTTAACGAGATAGAGCCATGGAGAGATCCGGCGTTTTATGGGTTTATCGTGGGGGTGTTACTCGCTGCCTCAAGTGTTGGTTGGTGGCTGAAATGGCTCCTATTCTGAGACGCCCCACGAAAGGCCGCCCCGCTCAGCGGTGGCGCCGCTCGAAGGTGAACCCCGCCTGGCTCGCCCGGAGGCTCCGATGAAGCGATCCGCTCCCATGACACGGACTCGGATGCGGCGGGTCGGGGTGAAGGGACGGGCTCGGCAGAAGCGGCTGGAGGCGGTGCGTCCAGAGATCGTCCAGCGGGCCGACGGCCGGTGCCAGAACCCATTTTGTCGTCGTCTCAAGCCTCTGGACATTCACCACATCCAGAAACGGTCACAGGGCGGAAACGAACATCCCGACAATCTCGTTGCCTTGTGCCGGGATTGCCATCGGGACACGGATCTGCCCACCGGGCAGAATCGGCGGCTCGAGATCCACCCGTTCATTGATGGGTTCGGGCGCCAGTTTGCGGTGTTCGTCCAGGGGGATCGCAGCCAGAACATTCCACTGTCTCTACCGGAGGGTCTATGGGGGATCAAGGACGGTGGTTCAAGCTCTGGACGACGGCCCCCAATGACCCCCAACTCGGTACGCTCTCGGTCGCCGATTTTGGGCGGTGGTGCAAGTTCGGAGCCTATCTCAAGGTCCACGGGAAGAACGGCGTGATCCAGCTCCAGGCCCCCCCAGATGGACTTCCCCATCCCCTCGAGGGACAGTTCCAGGTGAAGTCGTTTGACTCCGTGCTGACGTGCATCCGAAGGTTCCCTAATTGTCTTGTTACGGCTGTCACGAATGGACCCGTTACCATTTGCATCAAATGGCTGAATTGGCCGAAATATCAAGGGGATTTCTCTAATGACCGAGTGACGAAGTTCCGGGCAAAACGGGTCCAGGATGTAACGCCTAAGAAGAGAAGAGACAAAGAAGAGAAGAGAGAAGAAGAAAAGACCTCTTCTCCTCCTTCCTCCCCTTCCCCTCCGTGGGGAACGGTTGAGGCCCTGATCGAGCTCTATAACTCGGCGACCCCCGATGAATGCCCAGAGGTTGAGCAGGTGAGCCCAGGCCGACGGGACAAGGCGCGGCGCTACCTCAAGGACTTTCCGGACCAGGCCTTTTGGGACACCGTATTCCGGGAGATCCATGGCTCGCGGTTCCTCCGGGGTCTCGTCAAGCGCGAGGGCCATGCCCATTTTGTCGCCGATTTCGATTGGTTACTGACGAAAGGGAAGGACGGGACGGAGAATGTCGTGAAAGCGTTTGAAGGGCGGTATAAGGACTGATGGCCAGGAAACGACGCTCCCGCGACGGGGATCCGCCGGATGACAGCGCTCCAAAGTTCTGCCAGATCGACGGATTCAAGTTGGATGACCAGGGGTTCTGTCTTGAAGGTAACGGGTATTCGGTCGATTTGCGGTGCCCGTTCGGGTGCCCGAATTGCCGTCGGTTTTTGGAGTGGTCGGGCGGGTGTCTTGGGTGCCACGGATCCCCGACGCCATTCGACCGGGCGACGTGGATCTTTCCCGGGGATCGGTATGAGACGCATACTGAGCAGGGGCACCCGATCGGAGATGGCCAGCATTGGGTCCTCCAAGCTCGAGGGCCCCGGGCGGCCTGCCCGCCCGCGCAAAACGCCGACGAGGCGAAGATGCTGGCGCGCGTGTTGAAGGCCCTGGATCTCCGGGGGCGATCGGTTGGGCGGCCTGTGGAGAGTGGGCGGCTATGAAGATCAAGAAGCCAGACCCCCCGAAACCCTACTCCGGCCCCCCGCCGCACGGGACTCGGTGCTGCTGCGTCGGGTGCCGAGCCGACCGGATGAAGCTCACCCGCCCCAGTAAAGGAGCGAAGCGATGACGAGTCACAAAACCGAGGTCCTTCGGGCGCTCGCTCACGTCCAGAAGGTGTTGGAGGCACCAGATCCCCTCGAGGGGCTGGCCCGTCGGCAGTTGGCGGCGACGATTCTCTACGCGATTGAGGAAGTGGAGCGGATTCAGGAACTGAAACGAATCAGGAGGGTAAAACCATGAGAACGAACTGGGTGGTTTGGGTGGTGCTGATTGCGGTCGTGGTCGGGGGTTGCGCGACGGCCAGCCAGAGCCTGGCCCATTTCCCCACGCGCGGCCAGTCGGCGGAGCAGATGCAGACTGACATGGCGGTCTGTGAGACCTATGCGGAGGCCAAGAAGCAGGAGTTCCAGGCGGCGGGCGTGGGAGCCGTGGCGGGCGGACTCGGCGGGGCGGCGTTGGGGGCCGTGAGCGGGGCCATCGGAGGCGGGATCGGGATTGAGACGGCCGTCGGGGCCGCCGTGGGGGCCCTGGTGGGGGCGTTCGCCGGCACCGCTGAGGATCGCGCCCGGTACAAATCCATCTACGCCGCCTGTATCCGAAGCCGCGGGTACGAGGTCGGAGGCTAAAGCCATGACCTGGATCCTGATCGTTTTGACCTTGATGGCGTCGGGCGGCATCCAGAAAGAGACCTTCCGGTGGCCGGATCGGCAGTCCTGTGAAATGTACCGGGTGAGCGTGGAATATTTTGACTCGGAGCGCCCCGAGGGAACGGGCAAAGTCGTTGGGGCGTGCCGGCCTGACCAATCTGCCCGGTCGGGCAGATTTTCGCTCACGCTTGAGGATGTCGGGATGACGGGATGATGCAGCTCGGTCTCTTCCAGGATTGGTACGACGCCGAGGAGGTGCCCCGTCGCCAGGCGTCGCGGCCATACGTGGAGGATTCGGTAGGCTTGGCGTTGGCGAGGATTTGGACGCCCTCGCCGCCCGCCGATGATCCTGCGTTTCTCGCCTACGGCCTCGGCCCCATTGTGGAGATCGCCCGCCAGGACGCCGAATGGATCCGCGCCGATGAGCGGGTGTCGCCCGCCACGATCCTGATGCTGCGTGGCTAAGGGATGGAGCCGATGGTTATGCGTGTTTATGGCATCCCCATCGCCCAAGGTCGCCCGAGGGCCGTGCGGCTCCCGACAGGCCATGTTCGTCTCTACGACCCGGCTCACTCCAAGGACTGGAAGCGCACGGTAATGGCGCAAGTCCTTGTTACCCGGCCGGCCACCTGGGCGGTGACGCGATCTCCGCTCACTGTTGGGCTGGAGTTTTTTCTGGCTCGGTCGAAATCAGCTCCGAAGCGGCAGGTCTGGCCCGCCAAACGCCCTGATCTTGATAACCTTGCGAAAAGCGTTCTTGATGCCCTCCGCGGGCTGGTCTATCACGATGATGCCCAGATCGTGCGACTGGACATCTCCAAACAGTATGGCGAACCAGGCGTCGTGATTCGCATTCAGGAGGTGTGACGATGCGCCAAGTCTTGGAGCTGATCTGCTCGGAATGCGTCCGCGTGTTTTTCCGCGTCAAGCACCAAGCGACGTGTTCGCAGACCTGCCACCAAGTGCGCCGCCGCCGAGTGCGGCACGAACGGCAGACGCACCCGATCTTGGCCCACGGGCTGGAGGAGCGCCCTGATCGGTGTCCGAAGTGCTACGCTGAAATCCGCCCGCAGGATCACGAACCCGCCTTCACGCACTGTTGGGGGTGCGGGGCGTTGTGGCCGATCCGTGGCGGGCCGCTCGAGGCCCAGCGACAGTTTGAGACGGCCTCGGGGCTGTGGAGCCGATGACGACCCCCGAGGCGCGGGCGCGGAAGTGGTGTCCATGAACGTCGAGAAAGGACATAAGGGGTTTCTCTCGATCCCAGCGACCACCCGCTTTTGGATGCTCGTCCGCAAGACGGATTCCTGCTGGAATTGGTGTGGTAACACGGACGGGCGATATGGAAGTTTCTGGTACGGTGGACGTCTTGTCAAAGCCCATCGGTTCGCGTATCAACTACAGGTCGGTTCGATCCCGAGCGGCCTCCAAATCTTGCACCGTTGCGATAATCCAGCCTGTGTTCGACCAGAGCATCTCTTTCTCGGCACACGGTTCGACAACATAACCGATTGTGCCCACAAGGGACGAAACGGATATGCGAAGCTCAGTCCATCGCTCGTTACCGTGATCCGCCGCTTGCGTCAAGAGGGAGGGTCTATCCGATCCTTGGCGGCCCGATATGGTGTGTCGCGGAGTTGTATCGAAAATGCAATTAATGGCCGGAGGTGGGGGCATGTTGCCAGAGTGTTGTAAGAAAGCACAGCGCGAGGTGCAGAAGATCGAGTGGGATCGTTGCAGTCAGCGGATTGATGCGCTTCGGAACGAGATCGCCGCGCTGAAAGGGAAGTCAACGTGAACAATCTCAGCATAGCTCTTTTTGTGGTACTTGTCTTTGCAGTCTGGTTGGCGATGTCCCAGCCGTGGAAGTGAAGGGGGAGGGGCGGGATGAGTGATCCCAGGTGTCCGGATTGCGGGGACTATTTTCCGCACCATGTGATGAACTGCCCAAGAGTGACTAGGAACCCCACCACGGCGGCAGAATGGGTCAGAACCGTTCCGTTAGATTGCCCACATTCAGAGGCCCGAGAAGTGTACGTCTGCTATGACTGTGCGGCAGCCAATCTCGACGCCTACGCCCGCCAGCAGGTGCGGGAGGCGCTGGAGGAGGCGTACAGCCAAATCTCGTCCATTGGCACCCATACTCAGCAGGCTATGATACTCCAGCAGGAAGCCTTGCGACGAATCGCCGTGTTGAAGGAGACGATATGACTCTCTATGACGTACTAACGGCTCTCGTTGGAGGTGTTCTCGGAGCAGTCATTGTATGGGTCGTTATCCTAAGCATTGCACAGCGGCGATGACTCTCGAACCGACGACCTGGTGTCAATGCATACGAAGCCGCCCTGAAAGGAGCGGTCCGCGATGCCAACCCCTGAAGAGACTGTTTCTTTCATCCGTACACTGATGATTGGGGCACGACGGGCGAAAGGCTCAGCTTTGCGCGACTTCGGCAAGGCAATCGGCGTCTCGGCTGCCACGCTCTCCCGATTCGAGAATGGCAAACTCGTGGATGTTATTACGTTTCTCCGCTGTATAGAATGGCTGCAAAAAGAATCGCGCCATGCCTAACCCCACCACGGCAGCAGAGTGGTTGCAGCAGGTAATAGAAATATGCCAACACCCGAATGCCGACTACTACGGGCCGTGTCAGTCTTGCTGGATCACTGGGTTTGAGGGGTACGCCCGCCAGCGCGTGGAGGAAGCGCTGGAAAAGGCGGAGGGCATTGCGGCTAAAATAGGAGCACGGAAAAAGGATCCTTATTACGACAATCCGAATGTGCCCTGGCAGACGGTCGCCATCAATATCGCTGCTGCCATCGCCGTGCTGAAATGCACACTGTTGAGGGAGGGATGGGATGCCTAGCATAGTTACAGAAGTTATAGGCGTGGGGATTCTTCTTGTCCTATGCTTTGTGTTTTTATGGGATCACTATGTCCAATAACTGTCGAGTATATGAGTGCCGTCAAACACACGGACGTTGGGAGAAAGGGAAATGAACCCCACCACAGCAGCGGTTGGAGGTCACTTGGCTATGTCAAAGATGCCACGCGAAGGAACATCTGAAGTCAGCATGAAGGGGGCGGCGGAGTGGGGCGCACAATGTCTGAACAACGGACATGACGCGATCCGCAGCCAAGGTACTCTTTGTGTGGACTGCGCCAACACCTACGCCCGCCAGCACGTCGAGGCCACCAAGCACCAAGCACGGGAGGAATTGGCGTCTATCCTCAATGGGAAATCCCCACTTGTGATGGACCCGATCTTTGATGCCTTGACTGTCGCCACGGCACTTGTTGGGCGAGAGATGAAGCGCGTGGAGGCGTTTGCATTAGAGGGAAAAGTCTGTGGCGTTTGTTGGACTTCATCATGGACGCCCATCCCGCCAGAGGAAGAAAAAGAGTGTGGGCTGAACCATCCGCACGAGGGTGACCATGCTCGGTGTGAGTGTTGTTGGTTGCA
>ERZ1292644.751-Hain-H14-01um-R2-751-length-19447-cov-7_pt1 | contig 19447 bp, 23 predicted proteins | sample MGYA00564402_ERZ1292644 | MGnify/ENA primary metagenome ERZ1292644 (study PRJEB36523, sample SAMEA6512644) | groundwater metagenome | collected 2019-01-09 | study: AquaDiva: Metagenomics assemblies of 32 groundwater samples
CGTCTACAAGCTCGTCTACGTCAAGCTCTACTTCGTCTAGCACAAGCTCGTCTACAAGCTCGTCTACGTCAAGCTCTACTTCGTCTAGCACAAGCTCGTCTACGTCTAGTTCCACAAGTTTACTTGGCTGATATTCTGCCATGAGACGTGTATGCGGTATGCGTCTCATGGCATGACGGATCTATATGTCAACTAAAACAAAAACATTTATAAAAGAGTGGGTTGGTCTGATTATAGCAACGCTTACGTTGGTCACGATGTTGGTTGGCTATATTACATTTATATATGGGATGTCTAAAGATATAGAACTTATCAAGACGAATGAGCTTGTCCACATCCAAGGATCTTTGGCAGACTTACAAAAAAATGATGAAAAAGTCAACGACAGATTATTTAATATAGAAAAGGCAATAAGCAGAATAGAAGGATTCCTTTCTCAATAATATGTCTGAGAATACAGAAAAAAATCTAGGTGTTATACACGGTCAAAGAAATAGCGATTGGGTTGGCGGCACTATACCGTATCAAACAAATGTTCCAGATGGTGATTGGACAAAGTGGCTACCGCCTTGGGAATGGCAATATGTAAATAACTTTGATTTGATGGCATGCGTATCATTTTCTGCCTTGAATGTCTTAGAGACACTCTACTATTTTCAAACTGGTTTACAAAGAAATTTCAGTGATCGTTTTACCGCTCGTATGTCAGGTACGACTCCGCAGGGCAATTGGCTTTGGAAAGTCGGGGATAGTGTTCGTAAAGACGGACTTGTCGATGAAATGGCATGGTCGACTCCTCAAGGAGCTACGTGGGATACATATTATTCTACAGTAGACATAGAAGTTATAAATAAAGCAAAAGAATTTTTAAAAGAGTGGACAATTAACTATGAGTTTATAGACTTTACGCGAGAAAGTCTAATGTATCATCTTAAACAATCTCCAATTCAGGTTGTTTTTCCTAATCATGCGGTAATGAACTTTTATACAGCTGCTGATGTATATAAATACTTTGATTCCTACGCTCCATTTGTAAAAGAACGTCAAGAAGGATTTACTTCTGCACTTAAATATATTCTAACTAAAAATAATGATATGCTCTTCGAACAAGTAAAAACTGCCGATTCCCCGGATGTGTATTTGGTGAGGAATGGACACAAAACTCTAGTTCGTAATCAGAATGTAATAAAAGTTGTCGGTGATTTCAGTCAGGTTCGAGTACTTACTCAGTTTGAATTGGATTTGATTCTGGACGAGGATTTTGGGAATACAGGACAAGGTGGCGGAAGTATCGGTTGGGAACCAAAGGCTTGACAAAGTTTGTATTCTCTGGTATAATATACCAATGATGGTATGAAAAAGAATAAAAAACAAAAAGTTGAAGATATTGTGGGAGATGAAACGAAGGAAGAACATAATCATATTTCTCCAGAGGATGAGTTCGAATGCGTAGTCTGTAGCGGTGGAGAACCGATATGTATTAGTTGCGGAGAAGTTACATTTAGAAAGGAAATATAATTTTTAAATATCTTAATTTTATGTCTGTAAAAGAATTATCTGCACCAGTTTTGGCAGGTCTCGGTTTAGTCGGTTTAGTAGTATTATTGGCACTAGGTAAAGACGTATCTGTTCTACTTCCGATTGAGACGGCGCTTTTGGGTCTCGTACTTGGTTTAAACAAAGATGCGGTTGTCGGTAAGGTTTCAGGGCTGTTTCGCAAATAGTACAATATTGTATCATAAGAAAATTGTGTGTAGTTCATAAAGCTCCTTATTTGAGGTTTTCTCACAATTTCCTCTTGTAAGGAGCTTTTATAACCTCTCCAAACGCTCAAAAACACCCCTAGAATCGTTTTAAACTCATTTTAGGTAATCTAGTACCATGAACGACTTTAGAACGCTAGAATCGCCTTATAATGCGTTATATGAATAATGAAAATGAAGATGTAAATTTAAAGAATATTTTGGACAAGGCTCGTGGTATTGGTAGCTTTCTAGTGACTGCTACTTTTTTTGATAAAACGAAAGAAGAGGATAATCTAACTCATCATGTTGTTAAAAGAGATTGGTTGATAGATGATACGATACAGTCATTAGATAAATGTGTCAGGATGATAAGTCCTAAACCGTTGATTCCAGTCGACATAATAACTCCGCCTCAGATTATGGAAGAAAAGAAGCCTCTCAAGATTGCGATTCTTACTCATTTTAATAGAATGCCTGATTCTTTTTCTCCAGCGAGAGCGACTCGTAATCAAATCAAAATGTTGATGGAACATGGACATCAAGTTACTTTATTTGCAATTGAAGGAGCTAATGTGAATGTTGATTGTGAGGTAAGAGCGGTATTGCCTAAGTTTAAAATGGAAAAGAATGTCGTTAATGAAGTGATGAAAGCAAAGATGATTGATGTTTTAAAAGAACATCTTCCGAATTATGATATAATCATAACTCAAGACTTTTATATAGATTCTTTGATTACATACAGAGAGGCTGTCAGAAGTTGCGGAATCAATAAACCATTCTTACACTTTTGTAGATCTGGGATAGGTGGAGCAATAGATTTTGAAATGTCAAACGCAAGATATATCTATTTGAACAAAACAGATGTTATGCGCTTTGCACGAAAGATAGGTGTACATCATAATAAATGTAGAGTTGTATATAATGAGAAGTCGCCAGAATGGATGTTTGGGTTTGACGATATTACTAAGATGATTGTTAATCGCTATCATTTGTGGGATAGAGATATAATTCAGACTTTTCCTATGTGTACGACAAGAATGTCAGCAAAAGGATTGGATTCTGCAATTAATGTTTTTGTTGAACTTAAAAGACAGGGTAAGAAAGTTGCTTTAATTATAGCGAATAGTAATGGTAGAAAAAGAGTTAACGAACTACAGGATAAGCAACAGTGGTCTAAAAGAATAGGATTAAACGAAAATGAATTGATATTTACAAGTCTATTAGCAGACGAACAATACAAGATAGAATCAGAAGTTCCAAATCGAGTATGTGCAGAATTAATGCAATTATCAAATTTATTTATATTTCCAAGTGCGGCTGAAGTAGGTCCACAAGTTCTTTTGGAAGCTGCTATGTCAAAGAATCTTATTGTCGCAAATTCAGACCTACCGTTGATATACGATTTTGTTGATAAAGAAAAGGTAATTAGCTATCCGTTTTCCAGTTTGAATTCTTTGCACTATATTGGAAGGGATAGTCAGTCGATCAATGAATTGGCTAAACAGATAATAGAACAGATAGATAGTAATAAAGCAGATCAGACATTTAGACAAGTTTGGAGGAATCATAATTCTTATAATATTTATTGGAAAATGTTGGAACCATTACTATTTGAGGACATGTGTCCATCAAACTAAGATATGAGAGTATCAAAGAGTAAATTTAGTTATCTCTTTAATAATTGTCAGAATAAAAAACTATATAATAAAAAGGATGCTCTTACAATGCGTAATCTTCGAGAAAATAGCGGAGTAGATTATTTAAGAATATATCATTGCAATATCTGTAATTGGTGGCATTTAACTAAAACTTAGTATGGATAAGATAGAAAAAATATTACCAGTATCTATATTGGTTACTACCTTTAACAGAAGGGAACTTTTGAAAAAGTGTATACAGACTATAAACGAAAGGACTTTCTTTCCTTACAGGATAATAGTTATTGATAGCGGTTCTACTGATGGCACACAAGGGATTCTTAAACAGTTTAAGGTAGAGGGAAAGATATTTGATGCTGTTCTATTATCTGAGAATGTCGGGCAATGTAAGGCTTTAAATGCTGGTTTTCAGGTGGTTGAAGCTTGGGAAAACAACAAAGAAAGAATGTATCGTCCATCCAACGATTTTATAATCACGACGCAAGATGACTGTTACCCTCCGATGCTCGGACAGGAAAATTGTTGGCTTACTCAGATGATTGATATTCTCGAAAGAAATGAACCTGAATATGGCGGATTAGCTATGAGAATCCAACGGACACCACGAACTGATATAGATGAAAAGAGTGACATAATACCAGCATATAAAAACTTCCCTGGTGTTTTCAGGTTAATGAGAAGATCTGATATTAGAAAAGTGGGCGACAATCCTTTTGGAACGCTATTTAAATGGCAGAGCAATATTACTGGAGAAAATTATAAGAATCAAATAAGAAAAAAGTTTGGATTTTGTACGGCATTATTCAGCGATCATGCTGGCTTCATGCTCGAAAAAAAAGGTTATCCTGATTTAAATACATATACTGTAGCAGATAACAAACTAAACGAAAGAAACGATAAGCCTTACCCCGACATTGATCCTTTGATGAATGTTCCAATTAAGGTAAATCATTCTTGCGATACCAAAGAATTTATTCTCAGAGAAAATTATCAAAAAGCTGTTAGCGGAGAACATGTCGGAAATGAAGTGACGCTTGTTGTTTTAACCTGTAAAAGACCAGATGGTATAAAAAGAATCTTGAATAGTATAAAAGAAAAGACTAAAGATGTGAACTACGACTTGGTGGTCATTGCGGATAACGACGACGTTTTGGCATATCAACATTGCTTGGAAAATGGGATAAAATGTATACTATCTAGTGAGCGAAGAGACTTCGTAAGACAAGCAAATTTAGGTATATATACCTGCGAAACACCATTGTTCTGCGTTTTGGCGGATGATATGAAAATCGTTCAGGATGGTTGGTTGGGAGAAGCTATTAAGACGTTCAAGGAGCGATTTCCAGATGGCAACGGATTGATGTCGTTTGACGAAGGATTACAACATGGGCGTATATTCACTACGGGTCTGAGTTCTAAGAAGTTTGTATCTGAAATGGGAGGCAACTTGTATTTTCCTCTTTATTATCATGCAAAGGCAGACCGAGAAGTAACTGAGATTGCAAGAAGTTTAAATCTATATCATTACGCTGAAAACATTAAAGTAGAGCATTTTCATCCTACCAACCCTGACATCTCTAAAAGAAATGAGAAAGATGCTACCTATATAGATGGAGAACGAAATCTGAGATTTGATAGAGATTTATACAATAATAGAAAACAGTCTGATTTATCTAAAAAAAGAAACTATTGTGACTATCTTCCCATACATAAATAAAGTTATCACGGTCTTCGGCGGCGCTGGATTTATTGGTTCCCATCTTTGTGATGAATTATTAAGCGCCAATCCAAAGAAACTCATTATTTTTGATAATCTATCTGCATCCAGTATTGATAATGTTAAACAACTGTTGACTGATGCTAGGGTAGAATTTATTAACGGAGATGTCCGTGATTACGATACTGTTGAGAAGTATGTTCTACAAAGTGACTTTATATTTAATCTAGCTGCGGGCAATGTCGGAAACTCGGTCATTAACCCTAGGATAGATTTAGAAACAAACATCATCGGGACATTTAACATTCTCAAAGCTTGTACAAAAAAACCGTCTATCAGAATGGTACATGCTTCGTCCGGTTCAGTTGTAAACGCTTCAACCCCATATGCTATATCTAAATCAGCAGGAGAAAATTATTGTTTGTTTTTCGCTAAAGAGTGTGGAGTAAAGATTACAGTGGCCCGCTATTATCATGTTTTTGGAAAACGTCAAGATAGTCATGGAAAATGTGGAGTTATAAATATATTCTTATCCGTTATATTAAAAGGATATCCACCGATAATCTGGGGAGATGGATTCGCAATTAAGAACTTTACATATGTTCTAGATACAGTAAGAGCGACACTTATGTTAGCTGAAAACGAAGATACTATCGGTAAAATATATGACATCGCATCAGAAACAAAAATTACAATAAAAGAACTTGCAGAAACATTAATTAAGTTATATTCAAAAGACAAAAATCTGAAGCCGATATACGACAAACCGAAAATCGGAGAAAATATGCAGTTATTCCCTGATACTAAACCGATTCGAGAATTGGGATGGTATCCTAAATATGCCTTTGTCGATGCTTTAAATTTAACAAAATTATGGATGGACTATCAATTAAAACTTCGGGAGGATACGAAATAAACAAACCAGTAGATCTCGTATTAATCACATGTAATCGTGTTGAACGCACGAGATTTACCGTAGATGAATTATATAAGCGATTGAAAACTCCGTTTCGTTTGATTGTCGTTGATGATATGTCGATAGACGGAACAATTGAATATTTAAGAGAGCAAGAGAAAGCTGGAAGGATTCACGTTTTAGAACAACTTGACAACTCTAATATTTGCCAAGCGTATAACCGAGGGTTTGAGTTTGTAGAATCAGAATATTTTATCACCTTACAGGATGATATTACTGTACCAGAACTAGAACCGTGCGTAATTCAGCAGATGATAGATTTAATGCTTAAATATTCAGAAGCGGGGAGTATTGGTCTTCGTATTCAAAGAATTCCCAATATCGACTGGAATTCTGGAAATGAAGATTTGGTTCCTGCAAGAAAGGCAGCCAGTGCATATTATAGAATACAGCGTAAAAACGATGTATTAAAACTCGGTATTAATCCGTTTGGCAACCAGCAATGGGATGACGTTGCCTGGGTGAAACAGGTCAGGAGCAAACTTAATAAAGAATGTTACTGGACAAAGAATTTGTATGCAGACCACAGTCGTGGCTATTGTCCAGAACGAGGTTATCATGTAAAGCCTAGGAAATGGGGTACGGGGATACACAGTAGACTTATACAGGAGATAGAAAGAAAACCATATCCTAAAATAGATCCAAAAACGTGCGTTCCCTTACCTGGAGAGAAATTATATAGATAAACTTATGGAACACAGAATAAATGCAGACAGAGAGTTTTTTGGTTTTAAGATGAGAACCAGAAGGCACTATCACGATGACCATATTATAAAGTCGTGCTTGGATGAAAGTAAGAATCTATATAAAATGCCAGTTAATCCAAAGATTGTAGTGGATATCGGTGCTAATATTGGATGTGTTTCTTTAATAGCGGCGAAACGCGGCGCTCGTGTTTTTGCCTTTGAGCCAGCCTCTGACAACTTTGAAACTTTCAAACATAATGTAGAAATAAATGATTTTAAAGACAGGATTGATTGTATAAATCTCGGTGTAGGTAAGTCAGGTAAGACAAAACTCTATATTCATCCTAGAAATAGCGGGGCAACATCAGCGTTTCTTGCACAAAACGGATCGGATGAGAATCTATTTGAAATAGTTGATTTTATTTCTATATACGATGTATTTAATATATACAAAATCCAGCACTGTGATTTTTTAAAAATGGACTGTGAGGGTTCCGAAAAAGATATAATAGAAGATTTAGATGATAATTTGGCGAGCAAAATAAATCAGATTTCTCTTGAGTTTCACGATAAGAAATTGATTGAATATCAAGTAAAAAAGTTAAGTCGATGGTTCATTCCAGAACAACTGAGAAGATATGAGTGGACCTTCCGTAAAATATAATATGAATCTAACAGTTGTCACAGCTGCTTGGAGAGTTGATGGTGTTAAGAAGGTTATTGGGTGTTTAAATAATCAGACTTATCAGGACTTTGAGCATATTATCGTAAACGACAATAATACAGATGTGAGGAAATGGTTAAACGAGAATTATTTCTTTGAAAACGAAAACAGAAGACATATTATTGACAGTCATGTACGTCTGCATTATTATGGTGCCTTGGCCCGTAATATAGGAATACAGGTTGCGTTTTCATATCTACATCATTCGAAAAGAGATATTGAAAATGAATGGGTCTGTTTCTTGGACGATGACAATCTTTGGAAAACCAATCATTTACAGTCGATGATTGACGCACTTAAGACAAATCCAGAAGCTACGATGATTACTTCTGACGCAGAATGGATCGGTGTTAACGATCCAAATTGGAGAGAGATTAAAGAATGTAAGTTTCGTCACGGGGGCTGCGACCTGGGACAGTTTTTATATAAGACGAAACTGTTTAAGACGTATGGTTATTTCGATCCCCATCCGCACAATAAGCAACGGTTTGACTGGCGGCTCATAGAAAAGATAGTAAAAGGTGAAGGATTGGATAAAATAGTACTTACTCATCAGTCGACATTCCTGATGTCATACCGAAAAAGATGAAACCTTTGATTTCTATAAACATATCATGCCTGAATCGTTCTAAGTTGTTGAAAGAGTGTCTCGAATCTTTTATCGCTCAAACATTCAAGGACTTTGAAATTATTGTAGTTGATGATGGAAGCGAAGAAGATCTATCGTTTGTCACTAAAATTGACGAACGTATAAAGTATTTTCGTCAAGAGCACGGGGGAATGGCAACTGCTTTAAATTTAGCGACGAGTGCTTCAATTGGATCGCTCCTTATGCCATTTGGCTCTGATGACTTAGCATTGCCTGAGCTTCTGCAAGAAACAATTGATTATATGGACAAAAATAACGACTTTGATGTTATTTATACAGATTGTTGGGTAGAAAACAAAGACGGTGGTCGTATAAGAAACAAGCATCCAGAATACGATAATCCACAGGAAGCATACGAACAGATGCTTAGAAAACAATTCATCTCTCATGGAGGAACGCTCTGGAAAAAGGAATGTTATCCTGCGTATGACGAAACAGTTGGTCCTGCCGAAGATTGGGAATTCTTTCTTGACGCGATGGAGAAAGGAATTAGGTTTAAAAGATTAGCCAAGAGATTGTGGGTGTATAAAAATTTTAATGAAGATAGGATGAGCAATAATGTAGCGAAAATGAACGAATCGTGTGAAAAGGTCTTACGACGACGTGGGTACACATTTGATTCTAAAACTAGAAGTGGTAAAGTATGCCGTCAGTCTCTATAAATATTCCATGTCTGAATAGAAGCCAGATGCTTAGAGAATGTGTGGAATCTTTTATAAATCAGACATTCGAGGACTTTGAAGTTATTGTAGTTGATGATGGAAGTGTCGAAGACATTAGTTTTGTTAAAGATATAGATCCTCGTGTTAAATATATTTATCAGGAACATAAAGGAATCTCTGCTGCCTTGAATCTAGCAATGGATAATTCAAATGGTTTGTTCATTATGCCGTTTGGTTCAGACGATATTGCTATGCCCGATTTGTTAAAGGAAACGGTTGAAGTAATGGAACGATATAAAAATAAGTTCGATGTTGTTTACACTAATTTTTGGATAAAGAAAAATGATAAATTGCAAAGAAAATTGGTAACAAAAACACTAAGTCCTGAAAATGCCTACAATGAAATGCTTAGAAAGCAGTATATTCCCCATTCCGGGACTCTCTGGAAAAAAGAGAAAATTCCGAGATACGATGAAACACTAGAATCAGCAGTTGATTGGGAGTTATTCTTGTCGGCGATGGAGAAAGGAGTTAGGTTTAAACACCGAAAGAAGAAACTCTGGATATCGCGCATTGGACATGAAAGAGAGTTTGGTACTCAAAGACAAATAGATTGTTGTAATCGAGTGCTTAGAAAAAGAGGTTATTATTTTGATATAGAAACAAGAAAAGGGGTTAAAATATGCAACTCTTAACATCTAAATCAGTGATATTTTTTGATAAGACTTTTAGAAATAAGTGGGGGTTTGAAAAATATACTGACATCAATAAGCCGACAGTCTTCTTGGGTATTTACAACATAAGAGATTTTAATGTAGCTAAGAATCATTTGGGTAAAAAAATAATTTGGTTTGCTGGTACGGACTCTACCTATAAAGATTTATTGATTTTAATGAGAGACGATATTTCTTTTAAGGACGCTATTTTTATAGCAGAAAGCAATTGGACTGAAAAAGATTTAGATACAGTCGGCATAAAATATGAAAGCATATCTATTGTAATGGACAATATGTATAATTGGAAGGCTTGTCCATTGGGAGATAGTTTATATTGGTATAATGCTCATAGTTCTAAATATGGTAAAGAATATCTAGATGATGTGCAGAAGACTTTTCCTGATTTAAATATTATCGTCAATGATAATAAAACAGTCGCAAGGGATAAAATGCCAGAAGTCTATGCTAAGTGTTTTGCAGGAATTCGACCAGTTGAACACGATGGTCAAAGTCAGGGTGTAGCAGAGTTGGCGTTAATGGGAAGAATGTCGATTTATAATGGTAAGGGACCATTTAGTGTGCCATATAATAATAAAGATGAAATTATAGAAGCTATTCGAACATTGAGAAGTGGATATAATCATAAACTTGTTGCAAAGAGGTCTAGGGGTTATTTTATAAACTCAGAGATTAAGTGGGCTGATTTGATACTTAGATTGTGCGGGACAGACGAATTAGATATAGCTGGAATTTTCGAAGAAAATATCAATCGTTGCGGTAGTATTTTTAGACTACAAAAGAGAAGTGATATTGAAAAGATGGGTGGTTTTGGATCGGAGCAATTTGAAAGACCTTGGTTCAGAGAGCAAATGATGAAATTGGGAAAGAAAAATTTAATAACAAGCAAGCACAGCGGATTTGTGGTAAATGAATGGAAAGGTGTCGGAAATAAAGGCCACGAAGATGGATTTAAAGATTATCGCACATATGATGCCAGATACAGTTGATTTGATAGTTGTCACCTTCAATCGTATAAAGTACTTTAAGACTTTCGTAAAGTTTTTATATCGTTCAACACAGCATCCGTTCAATCTCATTGTCGTTGATAATGGAAGTAACGATGGTACGCGGGAATATATTCTGGAACTAGAAAAAGATGGAAAGGTTTTTAAACATGTTTTTAATAATGAAAATCTACCTTTAGCGAAGGCTTTTACCGAAGGTTTTAAAGTATCACAGAGTGAGTTTTTGGTCACGGTTGCTGATGATATGGCGATTAATCCAGGACTCAAACATGACTGGTTAAAAATCTTTTTAGCAAAAATAAAACAAGATGAGTCTATCGGGAGTATCAGCTTCGTTGCAAGCCGTTGTCTACACGATAAATTTTTAAGAAGATATGATGTATGAAAATTCTTGTCGTTGGTGCAGGATTAAGCGGTTGCACAGTAGCCAGATTATTGCACGAAAGAGGACACGATGTGCGTATAATCGAGAAGAGTGGACGTATTGGAGGATTGTGCGTAACTAATATTAACGAATATGGATTAAAGTATGAACCTTTCGGCGCGAGAACATTTCATACGAGAGATCAAAAAATAATCGATTTCATAACTAGGTTTGATTCTTTTAATGGGTACAGGCATCTTAAAAAGATGATAATTGACGGTAGGATTTTCCCATTTCCAATTCACAAGGAAGCCATCGAAGGGTTTAAAGATAGTGAAATAATTTTTAATGAACTAGAAAGTCGTCCTAAAGAAATCGATAAAACTAACTTTGAAACTGCCTGTATATCCGTCTTCGGTAAGACGCTTTACAATTATTTTATAGGAAATTATACAGAAAAAATGTGGGGTATGCCTCCAAAGAATTTGACAGCAGAATGGGCAGGTAAAAGACTAGAGTTGCGTAATGATGGTTCTGAGGGTGTGTTCGCTAATCAATGGCAAGGATTACCGTGTAATGGGTATTCGTTCTTATTAGAAAAGATTTCTAAAGATATACCAGTAACTCTAGTATGCAGTAAGTTTAATGAGAATGACTACGACATCGTAATTTCTACTGCGCCCATAGACGAAACAATGGGATTCGTGTTCGGAAGATTACCTTATAGGAGCTTTGAGTTTTATTATAAAAATGATGAATCTTGGGAAGACGAAACCTGTGGGACGATAAATCTACCTCAGCACGACACTTATATAAGAAAATGTAATTTCAAAATTTTACACAAACAAGAGTCTGCTCATAACATCATTCAATATCAAAAGCCAATTGCCGCTGACAAAAATCATGTTTCAATGTATCCAGTAAATACTCCAGAGAATAACTCGATCTTTGATAGTTATCTAAAAGAAATATGTAAGACAAAGAATACTGTTCCAGTAGGAAGGCTGGCGACGTACCGCTACTTGGACATGGATAAAGCTGTTTCGTATGCCTTTGATAGTATTGGATTGATTGAAAATTATTTAGAGATGAGTCCAGAACAACGATACAATGAAATAACAAAAATACGAAGTAAGTATTAAATTATGAGAGATTTTCTACAGGATAGAAAGATAGTTGGAGCAGTATGCGCTTCGCGTAACACAGAGATGTTAAATATTGTAATACCGAATTTATTGAAATACTCTGATTGGTTACTCGTCTTATTGGACAACGAAACTAATGAAGTTAGGGCGTTGATCGAAGATTACCAAAGGAAGTTTTATGATAAGGTTTGGGTTCGCAGGTCATCTATACCGCATAACGTGATTACTCGTAACGGACATGTTGCGGACTATCACAGACGATGGAAAGGTGTGAAAGGCATAGTGCGTGATGAGGTATTTGTTAACTTAAGAAGAATACTTGGATTAAATCAACCTGGATATGACAAAATAGACATTCTTCTTTTCCCAGACCAAGATGAAATTTTTACAGACTATCTACCAGAATTATTAGTGAAGTTTTGGGATAGCAATTGTAAAGCCGTAGCGTTAAAGATGATTCATGTTATAGACGACATGAGAACGATTAAAGAAGATATAATGCGACACCACTGCCATGTCTTTAAATATTCGGACGACTTATGTGGTCTGCCATGGCAATTCCAAAATCAAATGCACCCAATATCGTGGAGCGAAACGATGAGAGCGGAGTACTATTCTGTTCATCTAGCTTACTACGGAGAAGAGCAAAGGAAATGGCGTAAATCGAAGTGGAAAGACCATAATTTGAATGGCAGCAGTATTTGGAAATTAGATAGAGATATTGTGACTTATTCCCCAGACGAAATAGTTAATACTTTCAAACTTCAACCAAGTGGAAAATTCTATGAGGAATTATCTTAAAGACATAGAAATTGTCGGAAGCGTGATGGTATATCAGGAGGGCGAGCAGTGTCATTGGGCGCTTGATTGGCTTTATGCTAATTGTGACCGTGTTTGTATCCTCTTGGACAATTGGAATAAAGAAACGGAAGACATTATTCTTGGCTATAAAGAGAAATTTCCTGAACGAACCCATATATCTTATTCAGATGAACCAGTGGCAGACAGAACTAATAGGGTACAAGGACAACCAAAACGTCGCTTCAAATTGTGTCAAGACCGCATCAGAGAGCGCATGATTAAAGAACTTCGGAAAATGCACGACGAAAAACCAATTGATCTTCTAGTATGGCCAGATTCCGATGAAACTTTTATCAATCAATTCCCCTCCGTTCTCTCTGACTTTTGGTATAATAAAAGAGAATACGACTTTATGATGCTTGGGTTTGTTGAGGTCTATGATAGTATGCGTATTCTGTTACGACAAGACATGGCACCGCATGGTAGAATCTATCGTTATAATCCAGAAATGACGGCATTACCGTATCGTCCACGAACAGTCTATCATCCTTATGAGTTAAAACGTCCATTAAAAATTAGGAATGTAGTTATACATTTAAATCATTTTACTGAAGAATATCGGGAAAGAAGACGGTTCTTTGACAATGTAGATTTCAAAACAGAATGTATAAGGTACGTATGGTTCTTGCCCAAAGACGTGCGCGAAATGACATTAGACGAGATAGCTGACTATCAGTTTGGGCATAGACAATCGCCATCCAAGTATCCTCCAATTTTATTAGAAGAATATATCAATAATAAAGAAAAATATAAAGAATATTTAACATAATTAGTTTTAATTTAATTTTATGGATCAACGATTAGTAAAGCTTAAAAACTGGGGAAGAGCAATGGATTCTTATTTATTCATGCTCTATGAATTTGTCTTAGAAATTAAACCTAAGAATGTTCTTGAGATCGGAACACAACGCGGACAATCAACTAAAGGGATGCTTTTGGCATTAGAAGCTAACAAATTAGGCAAATTAGTTTCGATAGATCATAAAACGAGGTATGATATATTGGATTACGAATTTCCTGATTTGAAACCACGTTGGACCTGTATTAAGGGTTCGTCACATGATGCAACAACTTTTCAAGCCGCAAAAGATGCTCTTTCGGAAGGAGAAATGTACGATATTCTTTTTCTGGACGGAGATCATAAAATGCCGGGTGTTGGTCAAGATTTCAATGAATACTCTCAATTAGTTAGACCAGGTGGAATTATTCTTATGCACGATGTCACTAATCGTAATGAAGATGTAAAAGATTTTTGGCCACAGATTGCTTGGGAGAAGTTCTGCATAGATTGGGGAAAGTCTCGTAATCATGTCATTCCTGGTTTCGGTATAGTTCGTAAACCGTATTAATTCATATGAAAGTCATCTTACCAGGCTATGAAGGAACGAAAAAAGTTCTAACCGCGAATTCGTACTTCATTAGTAAGTATTTCCCTGGATTTGATACGTATTTTCTTAATTATGGTTCCTTTGATGGAAAATTATATTGTGGACAATATATTAGTTTAGACAACGAACAGATAGGAGGTAAAAAAGCTTGGGCGAAATATACTATAGAATATTTAGAAAAGCTGGACGATGAGTTCATTATATTTGCCGATGGAGATTTCTTTATTACACATTCATATAACCAATTAGAATATAGAAATCTACTCGAAGATATGAAAACCTGTTTGGTTGGTTATATGTCAAGTGAGGAGGATAACAAACGATTCTCACGTACTGCCCAATATGCAATGTGGAAACGAGAGTTTTTATTAGAAGTTCTAAAGAGTAAAGAAGAAGGTGGTATTTCGTCAATCTGGAGATTTGAATCTCGCGGGGCAAGATATATTAACAAACTTGATGAAAAGAGTAAAATAGTCGCTTGGAGACCAGTTATGCGTTATGATCCACATTCTTCTATCGCCTATAGACGTAACCCTGGAATGGTTGCAGTCGGCGAAGCGATGCGAGAGGATGTAGAATTTCTTATATCTCAAGGATATCTAAATAGGGATGAATTAGTATTAGCTCATCCTAGACGCGGACATAAAATGATAATGTATACATAAATTTATGAGACAAAATCTAAAAATTTGGCATCCAGAAACATGTGTAATAAGCGAATCGTCTGATATAGGTGATGATGTGGTAATACATCCAGGAAGTATCATTTACGATGAAGTGAAAATAGGCAATAGATGCCATATAGAGGCACAAGTTTTTATTCCAAACGGTATTGAAATTGGTGATGATAATTTTATAGCTCCAGGAGTAAAATTTGCCAATGATTCGCGTCCGCCGTCTCATGGTAAATATTGGAAGAAAACAATATTAAAAAATAATGTTGTGATCGGTATAGGAAGTATAATTTTACCAGGAGTTACTATCGGTGAAAATGCAATGATCGGTGCAGGAAGTCTTGTAACAAAAAACGTGCCTCCCAATGAAGTGTGGTTTGGCTCTCCTGCAAAATTTTATAAAATGCGTAAAGATTTATAATATGCACGAAGAACGGAACGATGGGCTTCGACGAAACATTAAAATTGCTGTTCAGCGTTATCAATTTGCAATCGAATGTCTGCACGGTAATCCTAAAAGGGTATTAGATCTGGCCTGTGGGTACGGATACGGATGTCATATGCTACGTCAAGATGGACATAGTGTTATCGGTTACGACATCTCGCATGAGTCTATAGAATACGCGAACGCAAACTATCCAGGCGAATACGCGGTTGCTGATGTAGAAGATAAATTATTTATTCCTAAAGATACGGTAGTCTGTTTAGAGGGATTATTGCATTTTAAAAACCCTCAAGCGTTTATAGATAAACTACAGTCTAAAGAGATAATTATTTCTGCTGCAATTAATACGAATCCTAGCGATGGCTATGTATATAGACTTCACAACTTAACAGAACAAGAGTTCAGAGATATGTTTAAAGAATGGCAGATTATAAAAGAGTTAAAACAACGCAGTTATTTAAGTCTTTACTGTAAGAAAAAAATATGAAGATTCCTTTCTGTAGACCTCATATAAACAAAGAAGAAATCGACGCAGTTGTCAAGGTCATTGGGAGTGGATGGATAACGACTGGCAAGATTACCGAAAAATTAGAACAAAAGATTGCCAACTATGTGGGTGCAAAACATTGCATTCTCCTAACATCTTGTACGGCGGCGTTACACCTATCATTGGAATATCTAAAAAAGACTAAATTAAAAAATAATTTTCGTGTATTAGTTCCATCATTGACTTTTGCTGCATCTGCTACAGAAATTGTTCATTCTGGTGGAGAGATTATATTCGGAGATGTAAATAGAAATACGATGTGTTTGAAAAAACCATCAGGAATCGATTTTGATGTAGCTATACCTGTACATCTTTATGGAGTTAAAGCAGATACCAATTTTGATTGTCCAGTAATAGAAGATTCTGCACATTTGATAGAAAGAGATCAATTAAAAAATAACCCGAATCTTGTTTGTTTTTCATTTTTTGCAACAAAGAATGTTACTATGGGTGAAGGCGGAGCAATATGTACTAATGACGATAACGCAGCAGTATGGTTAAAACAAGCTAGGCATCATGGTATTAGTAAAGATGGATGGAACCGTTATAGAGATGTTGGAAAATGGAAATACGATATAGAATTTATAGGTTGGAAATACAATCCATCAGATGTACTCGCTGCCATACTTGACGCTAATTTCGATAAAATTGATGATATTCATTTAGGTAGAAAGAGATGCGTAGAATTATATAACTACATGTTAGGATATAAAAATAAAGGATTACATCTGATGCCCATATTAGTAAAAGATAGACCAAAGTTTATAGAACTTATGACAAAGGCTGGCATCCAAGTTTCGGTTCATTTTTTACCATTGCATAAAATGAAGGCATTTAAAAATATGAATCATGCAAACTTAATTAATACAGAATATTTCGGTGATAAATTGGTCAGTCTTCCCTTATTTCCTGATCTTACAAACGATGAAATAAAGTATATTTGTAACAAAGTATTAGAAACAAAATTATTAATAAAATAATATGCTTTATACTAAATTTGCAATTATTGGCTCTGGTGGCTTTATAAGCAAGCGACATTGTGAAGTCATAGAACAACTTGGACACAAGGTAACAATGACTTGCGATATAGATCCATCTAAGAATGCTGACTTCTTAGACTATAAGGAGATGTTTAAGTCAAAAAAGTTTAAGAATGAGGTAGATGCCGTTGTAATAGCTACTCCAAATTATTGTCACAAACAAATGGCTATAGATGCTCTTGCGACGGGGAAAAAAGTATTAATAGAAAAACCTTGCATTGTTGATAATGACTTTGAGGGATTAGAAGGTTCATTTCATGTTCTCCAATTAAGATACCATATGTTAACGCCAGACATAAGGAAATCTCTTTTAGAAACAAATAACAAAATAGATTTAGTGATGAAAGTTTATAGAGATGATAGATGGTGGAACTCTTGGCGCGGGGACTTTGAACACAATGGCAATATCTTAATGAGCCTAGCCATCCACATGTTCGATTATCTTATATTTCTTTTAGGTAATGAGTATGAAGTGATTGAATCTGAGAATCATCGCAAACTTTGTACTGGTATAATCAAATTCCCGACAGCACTTATCAATTACCACGTCGAGGTTCTTAATTCTAAAGATGGACAGACTCGCTCGTTTATTGTTAATGGACAAAGATTTGAGATGTGTGATAAGGAGAATTTGAGCTTCGCTGGATATCACCATCTCGTACATAGGGACTTTATTGAAGGTAATGGCATTCCTCTATCTGAAGCAAGAAAGGCTATAGAATTAGTCTTAAAACTCTGAGAAGTTCAATTAACAGTATTTTTATGATATAATATAATAATATGAAGACAGATGCTTAATGGGGCAATCTGTCTATTTAAGTTATATGATTCAATATAGACGATCTTGGAATACTAGACCGCTCAACGAATACCAAACAGAGATTCATTCTAAATGGGTGAATTACCTTGATGCTGATGGACTATGGAAAGAAATAGATCATAAGATAGTCCAGACAGAAAGCGGTTTTATAATGGACAAGGCTCCATTTATATTTCGTGCTCCATTACATTCAAACGGCGAGGTTGAGTTTGAGAGTAATTGTCGATGGGATATATTCTCAAAAGAAGTCATTAGTGATTCTCCTTTAATATCGTTTACAAAAGCACTTGGTGTAGACGATGTGGTCGGAGAATTGTTTGATTTAGATGGATGTGGAGTTAACTGTGCTGTCGTCTATCGCAATGCTTACTCAGTTCTCAATGCCGATTTGATATACTTTGTTTCGTATGGAAAAGCGCCGCACCTTAAAAAATTGATTCGTTTTAATTCCATACTTCAAAATAATTTTGATGCTCGGTTTGAGGTTCGTTTTTCTCAACCGATTGTAACCCACATTCCAAATCCAGTACAGGATACAGCAAAATTAAAACTTCTTCACAAAAATTATCAAGATATGGATGTGGAGCGCGAAAGATTAGAAAAAGCTGATTATTTATCGCAAGCACACAGTAAGTTTAAAGAGCAAAATTTATTACTTATTGAAATGTCAAGAACGGGGCGTAAATTATGGAACAACAATAAAGCGAACCGTTTAAAGGGTAGTTTTGCTCATTATATAAACGGACAGATGGGACGGCGTGGTATCGGATGGAGAGATTTTAAAATATGGGACAGCAATATAGGAGAAAATCGAAAGGTTCAACAACTGGAAGTTTCGTTTGAAAAAATAAATAACGGATTCTTGTTAACGAAACATATCCCTTCTTCCTTTTTTACAGATGCCTTATTTCCAGTTTTTACAGATACGGTTTCTACGTTTTATCCAGATCCTGACCCCGAAACAACTAGCGTGGATGGTCGTGTTGGATATGCTAGCACTTCTGTATCTTTTGCAACGATTCGTGCTGCTGCTGGAACCTTAGCTGGTCCGTCGACTGCAACTGAAGATCATTCAGCTGGAATCGGAGCAACGGCTACATCAAATGAATACGACACATCGTTACGTGGTATTTTTCTTTTTGATACATCAGCACTTCCAGATACTGACGGGATTTCTGCTGCTACATTTTCTATTTTCGGTACGTTAAAGGTTAACGGATTCACGACTATAGATAACGATTTACATCTTACTTCTTCTACGCCAGGATCGAATACTAATCTTGTAAATTCTGATTATCAACAGGTCGGGACTACTAGCTATGGTTCAGTCACTTATGCTGCATATTCTACGACAGGTTATAATAATTTTACAGTTAATGCAACTGGAAGAGCAGCAATCTCAAAAACAGGAGTTACAAAATATGGAACACGATGGGGTGGTGACTTAAACAATACTGCACCTACGTGGGTTTCTGCGGCAGTGTTTGAATTTAAACATTATTATGCGGATCGTGCTGGAACAACAGAAGATCCGAAATTGGTAGTAACTCATGCAGCTACGACTACTTCCTCTACTTCGTCTAGCACAAGTTCGTCTACAAGCTC
>ERZ1292644.753-Hain-H14-01um-R2-753-length-19364-cov-5_pt1 | contig 19364 bp, 22 predicted proteins | sample MGYA00564402_ERZ1292644 | MGnify/ENA primary metagenome ERZ1292644 (study PRJEB36523, sample SAMEA6512644) | groundwater metagenome | collected 2019-01-09 | study: AquaDiva: Metagenomics assemblies of 32 groundwater samples
CAAATCGTCTTGTTTGGTTGTCCCGCCATTGGTCGGCATCGGAAAACGAACAGGCTGAGAGGCGCATTCTACGTATCGGTAGTGAGCAGCATTCTCATATCGAGTATATTGACTTTGTATCTGCTCATACGGTAGAGCAATACCAGCGGGAGGTTCTGGAAGGGAAGTTGGAGAGACTAGAAGAGATCTTACGCGACAAGGAAATGATGCGAAGAATGTTGTTTGGAGCATGAGTGGAATTGATAAGCTGCGGGAATATTGGCGATCCCGTCAAGGAAGTGGAATTCATCCCCCTGCCGGATACCGTACCTATGGAAGAACCGGTACCGGCTGTTCAACCGGAACCGGTGCCAGCATGAGTAACTCACAGTTCGCTGGCAGTGGAGAGATGATCACGACTACACTGCGCGGTTACCGGTGCTGGTCTTTAGGGACAATTTGTACTGATGTTACGGGTCGTACATATAAGAAGCTGAGATCGATCAACCAGGGGGTAACGTGGGATTCGAGTACGATCACTGCTATCTGCAGTAAGCAAAATATGTTTCGCAAGCCACTGGGTGCTAAGCATATCATCGGGTATGAGAGAGAGTATGAGGCCATCTACGAGCACCACGCCCCTGTAGCGAAATGCACCTGTGGCATCTATGGCTGGTACGAGCCGGAGACCGCTCTGCTGGAACACACTCAGATCGTGGCGGGGGTCATGGAATGCACGGGGACCATCACCCTCGGTACGATGGGATTCCGCGCGCAGAAGGCTAAGATCGTGGCAATTGCCCCCGGTGATGTAGATAACATCACTGAGTATGTCAACATGCGAAGTAACGATTTTATCTATCACACTCAGTTGGATCATGTTGTTCGGCATAAGAATGGGAAGATGGTTGTTGACTATCGAGAACTAAATAGAGCGGTGTGTAAATCACGTGAGCAAATTTTTGCTATGTTCATGAAGACCTTGCGTGAAGTGGGTGAAAACTATGGTGTAGAGGTTTTTGAGAGCATAGAGGCTCTCAAGCTCCGCTACCCTCCACAACTGGATACTCTGGAAAATGTACTAGAAGGAAAGTTGAAAAGATATGACACACATACCCAGTAGTTATGGTTCTTATCACGATAGTGGCGAGATTTCACTAGAGATTCCCGTGGATGTATCTCTGATCACTGGTGTACCCGTGGATTTCATTATCCTTCTCAATATGGGTATGGCGTGCATTGCCATAGAGGCTATGACCACAAGTGCCGATATGCGTTATGACCAGGAAGTTCTACGGCCTGGTAAAAGGGCCGGTCGGTATGGTTACCATGATTTTGATACATACAACTCATCAGTACGCATGGGTATGTATACCAGTGTCTTGAGTCTGCGTGGTTCTATGCGTGAGATCAGCACAATAAAAGGGTGAGGGAGTGCATGACGATCAGCCCCGTTTTATCGGTTAGTCAGTCAGAGCTGAGAACCTGGCGAGACTGCAAAAGACGTTGGTATCTCACCTACTATTTAGGGTTAAAGCGCAGGACTGAATCAGCGGCCAGCGACATGAACCTGGGCACTCGTATCCACAAGGCTCTGGAATGCTACTACCGTGATGGTTCTGATCCGCTGCATGCGCTAGAGAAAATCTATGATGCAGCTCAGGATACACCGGTTGTCATGAATGATGATGGATATATGGAGTGGTCTCGTAATACTAAGCTAGATGACGAGCACACCATGGCTCGTATCATGGTTGATGGTTATATGGAGTGGATAGCCGAGACTGGTATTGACTCCGACCTGGAAGTCATCTCCGCAGAGGAAGACCTCCGTGTTCCTGGTCCTGTGGAAGGCACGGAGTTGCGGGCTAAGCTAGATTTACGGGTCAGGCGTAAGTCTGATGGTGCACGGCTGTTCCTTGACCATAAGACGAAAGCCAGTTTCAAGAATGCGCAACAGGTTCTGCACATTGATGGGCAGATGCGTTTCTATGCGTTGATGGAATATCTAGATGGCAGAGATGAATGGACCGATGGTGGGCTTTTCAATGTTCTGAGACGAGTGAAGAGGACGGCACGCAGTAAACCCCCTTATTACATTCGTGAGCCAGTAAAGTATACCGCTGAAGATATACGTTCAGAATGGCTCCGGGTCAATATACAGCTACAGGAGATCATTGCAGTTCGGGCTGCTCTAGACGCGAGACCGGATCACAGGTACGCTGTCTATCCTTCTCCGTGTGATGACTGTTCATGGAAGTGTTTTGCGTTTGCACTCTGTCCGCTTATGGACGATGGCAGTTCATGGGAGGCTATGGCTGAGAATGAGTTTGTTGCTGGAGACCCCTATGAATATTATGACAAAGAGCCGGTACTTGAAGGGTTGAGGAAGTTTGAGTGACGTCGTAGTCAAGGGCTTCTCTATCTTAGTCCACGGACAGTCTAAGTCTGGTAAGAGCTGGCTTTCTGACACAGGGCCTACTCCCCGCCTATGTATTGATGCTGAAGGTGGTAATGCCACCGAGTGGACCCCCTCACGTAAGAAAGAATGGGATCCCATCAAGGAAGCACCCCCTGTACCTGATGGGACATGGGATACGTGTGTGGTCAATGCACGTGATTACCAGACTGTAGTTCAAGTCTATGAGTGGCTGAACAGTGGACAGCACCCATTCAATACTGTGTCATTGGATAGCGTGTCTGAGATTCAGCAGCGATGTGTGGACAGCATCGCCGGTGCTAACCAGATGCAGACACAGAATTGGGGCGAGCTGCTGCGTGTGGTGTCTCAACTGATTAGATCCTTCAGAGACTTCTCCAAGCATGCCATCAGACCTATACCAGTCGTGGTGTTCATCACCATGAGTACGATTAAGAACAATAAATTCTATCCGCTGGTACAGGGTGGTCTGTCGGATAGACTCCCTTATTACCCAGATGTATGTGGGTATATGACTGTCACACCACCTGATGAAACTGGTGCTTGCTATAGATACCTCATGATAGGTCCATCGTACGAGTACCTCACTGGAGAGAGGGTAGGTGGCCGCCTTGGTGCCCATGTGCATATCCCAGATGGAGACATGACTCTTACTCGTATGCATGGCATGATTTTCCCGAACAATCCTCTTGAGCTGGAAGGTACAAACGCGTGACTACCCCTAATAGTATAAACTGGTCTGACTTAATTGGTATCGCCGGTGAAGCAACTGGTGCCACCATCCTGCCCGTAGCCAAGTACCACGTTATAGTGGACAAGGCTGCTGCGGCAAAGACGCAGAACGGCAAGGACCAGATCAAGGTTCAGTTCCGTGTGGCGTCCGGACCGAACCAGGGTAAAGGTCCCATCTACAACCAGTTCGTGATCAGTCCTGACAGCCCCAATGCCATGTCCTTCTTCTTCCAGCATTTATCAGTCTTCGGGATCACGGTGGAGTACCTCAAGACTCATTGCCCTACGATTGCGCAGATTGCTCAGATGATGATCGGTAAGCAGTGCATGGTGACCATCGGTCACGGTGTCTGGCAGGGCAAGCCAAAGATGGAAGTCGACAAGATCGAAGCCGTGGCGGGTGGTGTGCCTGGTGTTCCGTCTGGCCCCCCTTCCACCCCCCCGGTTGCTTCGATGCCTGTGCCCGTTCCGGCGTCCACGTCCAACGGTGCGCCTGCTGTGGTGCCGACTCTGCCCCCCACTCTGCCCCCCACTCCCGAGCCGTTCGCAACCGCTACAACGCCGCCAGAAGTGCCCTTCTAAGATCTAACGCCATGTAGGTAAAGCTTTCTGGTGGGCTCTCGCTTTTGGAGTTTGGCAGGCGTATGTTTGAGCTGTACGAGGATTCGGATAGATCTTCTCATGAGGGTCTGAACCATCTCCGAGTTCCCGTACAGCTCAACCTGGACCCTGTTGGTCTCAGTACATTCACGGCAGGAGGGCCGTCACTAGTGGAGCATCACGCTTGGGATACAGTTTGCTATCATGGACATCCGTGCATTGTGGAGTGCGAGTGGAGTGTAGACACGTCAGTAGCCCGAGAGCACTGGTTGGTTCTACACCCCACAGATGGTACTCACGGGTCATACATCATCACAGAGACACAGCTAGAAGTTGATCAAGTGTCGGTGGCTCATTCTTTGGTAAATAGTTTATATAACCTAGCTCCTGTGCTTTGGTAAGAGGTGTATGGTGGGTATGACAGGAAATGAAATGGAATGAAATTGAACAGTACATAGAAAGGACGATAATGGAACAGCTGATGGCTAACATGCATGATGAGAAGTTCAGTCTGTACCTGGTTCGTTATCACAACAGTAAAGTACGTGATTCATTGCAAGATCTGGGTCTCTACATTCAGATGCTCATCGCACGGTTCGACAGCACCACGAACAGCAAGTGTCGGGTGATCTCTGCTGAGATCGTACTCATTGAGTCGGCTGCGAAGGAGACCCTCAACCACTTCATCATCGCGGAGGAGATCACGCATGCCGTCGCTCAACAACATCATGAAAATCTCATCAACGCGACTATTAGTGAAACTGATGATCTGGAGACGGCATTTGGAGTCTCAGGGCAGGAGACTCGTGTGTCTCCTCTCCGTAAAGCTCGGCAAGAGCGAGCGCCAGGGACTTGACAAGTCTTGACCAGGGGTGCCATTATATAGAGATCTAGGAGAGCTGTACCCTTTTCAGGGAGCTACGTGTTACTGTACGCTCATGATGGTGAGATTTACATGGATACGCGAGGGGCCGCCGACGAGTTCGGTGTGGCTCCTTGCACCATTTCTAAGTGGAAGCAACGTGGGTTGCTAGAGCCGATTCCGGAGAGTCCGTGGAACAAACCCATATACAAGCTGGTAGATGTGGCGCGTGCGGAGAAAGCCGCCAGAGACAACACGGCGCGAACGCAACAGCGCGAGGTAGTGTAGTGGTTAACACGCCAGTGACTATCATAGCTGGTAACGACAGTTCGATTCTGTCTCTCGCTACTATGTGAGGCTCTTGTGGAGCAAATGGCATGACTCACCCCTATGTTGATCCATCACAAGGGTGCCGTGAAATCACTGCGGCTTGCAGGTTCGAATCCTGTCAGGGGCCTCACATTGCCAAATAGAAGATGCACGGTCTGTAATAAGTTATTCGCATTCCAGGGCACGGGTAAGTCACGGTGCCCCACCCACGCCAAGACCAAGGCGCGTGGGTATGCGTCTCCCATGTGGAGGAGCCTAGACCGCAGTAGTCACAGCTGTGGTGATACAGTGTTGTCATATGTGCAGTTCCCCCTGCTGGACTTCAAGCCATGCGGGTTGCGTGGAACAGACGAGAACCCGATAACGGTTCATCATGTGATCTCTAAGGCTGAGGGCGGATCTGACGACCCTAACAACATGATGTACCTCTGTAAGGTATGTAATTCTAGAATCGGAACAACGAATTAAGGTGTATTAAAGTGAAACCTTCTATAGGACGAATCGTGCATTATGTTAGTTATGGCACTCCAAGCGGTGAATACAGAAGTGTATGTAGGGCTGCTATAGTAACGCATGTCTATGAAGACCCTGATCCTTCTGATTCAACTACCACTCAGCTTGATGAGACACGGCGAATCGGTGAAGTTGGTCTGTGTGTGTTAAATCCAGAGGGCATGTTCTTCAACCAGAAGTGCCGCCACTCCGAGGGCCAGCGGCCGGGCGGCACTTGGCACTGGCCGGAGCGTGTCTGATGGCACGGTGAACTAGAGGTGTCATGAAGAAGTGCCTTAATTGTAGGTTCACCAAGGCTGACTTTGAGTTCACATCTATATCTAGTGTCACATGCATACAGTGTCGCAAAGAACGCGCTGATAAAGAACGCAGGGCTATGCGTGAAGCGGTACTCAACCTCCTCGGTGGGGTATGCACGTGTTGCGGCGAAGCAGAGTATGTGTTCCTTGACATCGACCATATCCACAATGACGGTGCTGAGGAACGACGTAGAATCAAGATCTCTACATGGAGACTCGCCTTGATGGAACCAGCGAGATTTCAGATACTATGTAGAAATTGTAATTGGGCTAAGTTTCTAGGTGACTGCCCGCACCAGAAGGAAAACTAAGGAAACACGATGGCACGAGCAGTAGAAGGAACCAGACAGTCCCGATCCAAGAAAGCGTGGGGGACTACGACAGACAAGCGGAATGGCTCCAATACGCGGAACTTTCTCAATGCATCGGTTGTGGGGTATTTCAAGCCGACTGAAGAAGTTGAGACTGACATTGCGAAGAATGCATGGGAAGCGTACTGGGAGGATCAGCAGTCATGTCTACTGACACCTAGTTCCAAGCATCTGCTTGAACGCTGGGTGGCTGCACTAGATCGCTATGAGAAGCTCATTGCACAGGCTGACGAGGAACCGACGGTGATCGGCTCAACCGGTCAGCCTATCGCCAATGCCCTATACAAGATCGCATACCAGGCTTTGTCCACTGCCGAACGGTTGGAGCGTCAGTTAGGTATGGGGCCGTTGAATGCTGCTTCCCTCGGTCTGGCGGCCATCCAGGAACGTCAGGGTATGGAAGAGATTAACAAGGCCATCGCTGATCTGAATGATGATGATGAAGACTTTGAGGATCCTCGATAAGGATGTGTCATGGAGACAAGGTGCTTAGATTGTAGCTGGGCTCCTGCTCCTGGCGAGCTGTGGCCATCCGAAGGTGGCCTAGCGTGTAAGTGGTTCAAGAAGAACCTGATCCTGCCGGAGGGGTCTACCTTTGGACAGCCGTTCATACCCCGGCCTGACCAACGTGAGTTCATCTATGAGTGGTACTCCTACTGTGGTGGTTGTGGTCGGTGGCGATACAAAGAAGCGCTACGCGGTGAGAGTACTGGTGGCGGCAAAACAACACTACTCGCTGGTATCGCCCTGCTCGAATTTGCCGGTCCTCCTGGAATTGCACCTATCAGCCCGAACATTGTGGTGGCCGCCGCCTCACGCGGCCAAGCCAACAATCTGTTTCGCAAGGTTTCTCAGATGGCAGGAGGTAGGGATGACGCTATCAAGGAATCACCCCTCTGCGGACTCTTTCATGTTTTCGAGAACGTCATTCGTTTCAAGGACGGTCGTCCAGGTGAAATTGAACGGGTAGCCGCAGAAGCCGGGACCAACGAGGGTGGTTATCCATCGCTGTTCATTTGTGATGAGCTGCACGAGTGGAACGGCAACATCGCTCGGAACAAAACTGTCATATCGAAAGCGCTCGCAGTGAGTACACCACTGGTTACTCCCAGTGGTTGGATCACCATGGCTGATGTTTCAGTCGGTGATACCCTTTTCGATGAAAAGGGACGTAAGTGTAATGTCACAGGAGTCTCTCCTGTGTTCATTGGACATGACTGCTACGAAGTAGTCTTCTCTGATGGTGCTGTTATCACTGCGGATGCAGAACACTTGTGGTCTGTTGAAGAGTACAAGAGCGGGATATACAATCCGATCACGCTGACTACCCAGGAGATGCACGAAAAGGGCGCTATATTCAACAGCCAGAGTCAGAACCGTAGGAAACGGTTCAGGCTGCGGATGCAGAATCCCCTAGACACTGATGAGTGTAATCTTCTAGTTGATCCGTACATCCTAGGCGCTTGGCTAGGTGATGGAACTAGCGCTAACAGTCAGTTCACCATCCATGCTGACGATTATGATGAATTTCTTGTCTCTGTAAAGCAAGCTGGATACCATGAACTCAGTGTGAATTGGTGGTCTAAGGTTGATACCCTGACTGTCAATGTATCTGTCAGCCCTACCCCTGGTGGCAGAGGTAGCAGGAGTCAGGACACTCTGTATGGAAGACTAAAGACTCTGAATGTGCTCAACAATAAGCACATTCCAGAGATATACCTTAGATCCTCCATAGAACAGAGACTTGCACTTCTGCAGGGTTTGATGGATACAGATGGTACTGTAGCCAAGATAGGCACATGTGCGTTCACCAACAAGAACAAGTCGATCATTGATTCGTTCTGTGAGCTGCTCTCGACCATGGGACTCAAGTTCACTGTCAAAGAATATATGTCCAAGTTGCATAAAGATGGTGTCGTGAAAGAGTGCGGCATTGTTTGGACTGTATACTTTACTGCGCAAGACAACATACCAGTCTTCAGGTTGATGAGAAAAGCAGACAGGGTGTCACACGCGAACCCGCACAGCAAGGTTAGTATCAGACAGATTATTGATATCAGGCCTGTTGAGTCTGTGCCAACTAAGTGTGTTGCAGTGGACTCGCCTAGTCATCTGTATCTTGCAGGTAAGAAGATGGTGCCAACCCACAACAGCACGACCAAGCGTGAAGATCTTCGTGGCACTGGCCGGGTGCTGGGTATCTCGACTGCGGGATTCGATAAAAACAACTCCCTCCTCGGTGATATGTATAAGAAGGGGAAGATATGTCAGCATGACCCATCTTACGACCCTGAATTCTACTTCACCTGGTATGAGGCTGATGAGAACCTCAATCCGGATGACCCGTTAGATCGACGTAAGATGGTCATGCAAGCTAGTCCGGCAGCAGGTGTCACCTGGAACGTGGAAGCCCGTGTCCGTAAGTGGAAACAGCCGGACATGCCTCCGCATGAGTGGCTGCGCTATTACGCGAATCGCTGGGTGGACGTCGGCAAGAACTCCTGGCTCAAGGACCACCCTGGCGTGTGGGCGGCCTGTAAGGGCACGTGGGAAACCAGTAGCCAGAATCCCTTCACCATTGGTGTAGACATGGCGCTGCGGCATGACACGGTTGGTGTGGTGCGTTGTGAGCGGCTTCCTGACGGTAGAACAGCGGTTACACACAAGATCTGGAAGGCTGACCAGATGACTGGTCGCATCGATCATGTGGATGTATGGGACTATGTAGTCAGTATTGCTAAGGGTGAAGGATTTCGTGGTGTCGTCTACGACCCTCGGTACTTTGAACTTCCCGCGAGGATGTTAGAAGAACGAGGCATCCTGGCCGTTCAGTTCGACCAGAATCCTGCACGCATGGCTCCTGCATCCGGCTATGCGTTCAAGCTCATTGTTGAGAACAAGATCGTACATAATGGTGATCCTGATCTGGCTGACCAGGTTACGTCTGCGGTGGCCAAGATGGTGGAGCGTGGAGGTTTCTTTGTTCACAAGGGTGCGTCTAAGCGCAATATCGATTCGTGTGCAGCTATGGTTATGGCAGCTTACGAACTTGATCTCGCTGTTGATATGAAGCCTTATGGGGTGCATCCCCCTAGTGGTGATGAGAATTTCTGGCGACCAAAGAAAAGTGCATGGGGATCTGACAGTAGTTTGTGGGGGTAGATGTGGATTTCCTACTCTCCGGGGTTGTAGCTGAGGCTATGTCCTTGGATACTGTGTTGCTTCAATATGGGGCATTGGGAGTAATGACCCTAGTATCTCTTATTATTGTTAAGGTGTTGTTCGGTAACCTTCAAGCAGCCTATGATCGTGAGAAGGAGCGTTCTGACAGGTTAGAGGTTGAGCTAAGAAATCTCAATGAGGCAGTACGAGACCAGTACATTGGTACAATCTCACAGGCTACTAATGCTGTAGCTAATGCTTTAGCTGCTGTACGAGGACGTGACATTGGCTGATGCATGAAGATATAGATGATTTGATTGAAGAGTCTAAGCGTCTCAGAGAAGAACTCATCAGGACGGCGGCAAAGTTAGAGGCTTTCTATACTGCGCTGATTAGCGAGAGTACGCGTTGTGGTGGAGAGGAGCCCATACCGTGAGTATAGAGGAGCGCAAGGATGCGCAGATAGATGAGTTAGTATCAGCTGCTAGTGATTTAAAGCATGAGATCTCAAAGCTCAACTATGATTCAGTGGATACTATCACACGACTTGGTGTGTACACCAAGAAGACTCGTAGGATGACATGGGCTTTGGTTATCAGTCTTGTTGTCGACATTATCCTTACTGTACTCGTCACGTTAAATGTCTTTAGCATCAATCATCTGACGGAACGTCTGAACATTGCGCAGACTATTAACCGTCAGCGGGCGCTATGTCCTCTGTATCAACTCTTCCTCGACTCCAAGTCTGAGGTGGGCAGGGCACATGCACCTGACCCTGTGAAGTACGATCAGGCTTTCGCGGTTATCCAGGATGGCTTTAATGCACTCAAATGCACTGAGTTCATTAACAAGCCAGTGGTACCGTTCAAGAAGTAGCTCTAGGGTTCGGGCACTTACGGCATATGGGATCTACATAAGGATCTTTTGCTACATAGGTGACTCTGTACTTGTTGTTACACACGGTACAGGTTTTGATTCGTGAACCGTCAGGATCATTTCTTGCATACATGCAAGCGCGAGAACAATACTTATTCGCGTTACCGCTGCTTTTAACGGTCTCAAACGTATCATTGCAGACCATACATATATGCTGAGTCATAGCTTTGATTGGACGATCACGATGGATGTTACAGCCTTGACAACTAGGTACTAGATTAGATAGATCATTGTTTTTGGGGTTATAGTCTATGTGATCAACTATCAGTGTATCTCCTCCGGTTCTGCCTACCCTCCATATTAGGTTTTTACCGCACCAATGACACGATTGATTAGCCCCCTCAACTGCTTCATATAGTATGAAACGATGTTCTTTGATGCTGCCGTGTGCGTCAGCTAGAGGATGTTGTGGTTTATATATTAGTCTCCTGCGTGCAAGATCTTCATCAGGCTTTCGTCGCGCAGCGTATCCACACGATTTCGAACAGTATTTACCCATTCCGGAGAGCGGTCTGGTGAATTCTTGGCCGCAGTGATCACAGGCTCTGGTGACTGGCATGAGGCCAGATTACCACATCAACAGGAGGACTCAGACCAGTGGCTGATTTCGTTTTTAATATAGCAAAAGGCCGTATAGCAGAATATGCGGCGCGTGTTAACGCGGACGACCCGACTAACTCAGCATTCATTGTTTTAGTCCTGGCCACCTCGGGTCTGGAGTCGGATGCCACGCTCAAGGACATGGATAGCATCACTGCGCTAGTGGCTGGTGCCACCAACGAAGTGACCAACTCTGGTTATGCACGTAAGTCTCTCAACCAGGCTGCTGGCATCACCATCACGGTGGACGACACGAACGACCGAGTAGATGTGGACATTCCTGACCAGACGTGGACTGCTGTTGCAGCTGGTGACGGTTGGTCGAAGCTTGTCGTGTGCTATGACTCGGATACCACTGGTGGTACTGACTCGAACATTGTGCCATTGACCGCGCATGACTTCATCGTGGTCCCAGATGGAAGTGATATCACGGCTCAGATAGCAACTGCGGGATTCTTCAGAGCTTCGTAATTTGTGCTGTAAGACTGTGCTGTGCTAGAATGGTCGTATGGCAGAAATCCTTGATGAGTATGATTTCGATTTAAATCCCATCGGTAAGATGTGTACCACATGTGGTGCTGTAAAGTCAGTAGATGAGTTCCATAAAAATAAGATGGGACGTCTTGGACTTGCTAGTAAGTGCAGAGATTGCACCAATAGTCGTGAGCGTGAGCGTGTAGCACTTAATCCAGAAGAAACTCGTAGACGCGCACGTGAACGTCAGTTGAAGTACCAGGCTAGTCTCCCACCAGAGGTTAAGCCTGTTAGACGTCGTGTGGCTCTCTTAGCTAGAAAAGGCATCACTGCTCAGCAGTATGAAGACATGCTGAATAAGCAGAACGGTGTCTGCAAGATATGCGATCAACCAGAGACTAAGCATCACAGTCCACTTCTCCACATTGATCATGACCATGCATGTTGTCCTGGCGATAAATCATGTGGTAAGTGTGTTCGTGGACTTCTTTGTTCAGCATGTAATACAGCTCTTGGTTTGTTCAATGACGATGTCAATCTGCTCAAGGCTGCAATCGACTATCTAAGTTGAATCCGCTCTGCGGCGGTGGGCTAAAATTTCACGTTTTATGAGATGATCATGGTTGTGATATAAATGGAGGATAGACTCAGTTGGTAGATATCAGGTCATCTGGGTCAACTCCAGACCACAACAGAATCACAACGAATGTTAGATCTCGTTATTCTGGTGGTGACATCTTCTTTAAGGAGGACTTCAGATCACCAGCTACATCGTTCTGGAACGATGGGCTGGGAAGCTGTAGCCGAGATTGCGACATCACGTTTGTCGGTCTCCCTTCGCTTAGGCTTGATCCACAGGGTCAGGTTGTTAGCGGTAGTCCTACCAACCCTGGTAGGACAGCTGCTACCAGCGGGGTCATCGCCAAGAGGCGGATCCATGATGGGTTCACTGGCCGGTTTGGTATAGAGATGTGGTTTCGCTTCACCAGTCTCAACCTGACATCAAACTCGTTCTTATCCATGAGTCTGTATAACAGGGATGGAACGAACGCGTATCACAGCCGGGTGTGGTTGGACCCCACAGGAAACAACCAGCCGATGCAGGCCAAGATTCTAGATGGTGTGGCTTCCGCAGGGGGCACCGCCACATATGTAACTGCCTCCACCTCGGTACTTCAGAATGGCGCTGGTTCACATACCTATGATCTGGCTACAGGTAGGTTAGACAGAGCTGGCGGCTGGCACTATGTCAAGCTCGTCACTGACATGAATACTAAGAGGTATGTGAGTCTGCAACTTGATGGACAGACTCCGGTCGATATATCTACCTACCAGATGGATGTAACGTCGTCTGCCGGATTTGCTGGTATGCACTTCTCAGCTGAGTTCTCTGCCACGACATCAACGGCTAGGTTTGTGAACATAGCTCAGCTGGTAGGGACGGTGGAGTATGGCTATTAAGCAAGCTGTATCTCTTACTACTCTTCCTACCGCTAATGAGCAGACGGGGGTATCCCCCCTCACCGTTACGGTGACTGGTATTAGTCGTCAGTACCCGGAGTTAGGTTCGTACTATCGAGCTATCTTCTTCCTTGATGTGAGTGCGGTTGCTGGGACAAACCCCACCCTGGATGTAGTCATCCAGGTTCAGGATCCACAGTCCTTGAAGTGGTCTCAACTGTTTGCATTTGCTCAGCAGACAACTACTACTGGTGCAACCCCCCTAACCCCATCCACCCAAGAACTTTATGGTCTCAACTATAGAGCTGCATGGACTATCGGTGGGACTAACAGTCCTTCGTTCACTTTCAGTTTGTGTGCCGTTGTGGGCGTGCAGGAACCTTTTTAGATGGAAGGGCTGAGCATATGGCTATAGCCCTGGTGGCACAGACGACGTTTGACCATGCGGCAGCGAACAATGACACCCTCACGTACTCGTCTAGTGGTAACGGGTCGGGGTCGTTAATGGTTGCGTTCATATCTCGAAGTGGTGGTCTGGCTACTGGCGCTCTGACTAGCATTACTGATAGTGCGACAAACACATGGCATATGGCTACTCGTGGTACTGTCTCTGGTGTCACCAATACACGCATTGAATTGTGGTATACATATGCCTACTCTTCAGTCACCAGTATCACGCTTAATTCTTCTCAGTCACAGTACTACGCCTCTAGTTTGACGGAATGGTCAGGTATAGATACCAGTACTAACCCCTTGAATGTGATCAGTCCGGATAACTCTGGTGCTACGGCGTCCACAACACAGACAACACCAACGATCAACACAACGACTGCTATTGCTCTTATCGTAGCCGCTATCCATCATACGAAAACAACATCCACCGATAACGATGGTACGTTCACACGACTGACGAATTTCGACAGCACTACAGCTGGATCAGGTAGAGCATCATATAAATTTGTCAACTCAACCGGATCTTACACGGACAACTGGACACTGGGTACATCACAGGGTGCTGGATTGATCACAGCAGCCTTTAACGGACAGTCTAGCGTTACTGATCCGGTAGCTAGAGAGTTCATATACATGCAATCAGCCATCGTTCAGTCTCGCAGACTTCACTGAGGCATTGAAAGGTATACTTCATGACTTGTTATATAGCCTACAATTGCACCGGTGTTTCGGCGACTACCCAGACTAACGTTGCTGTTGGCGGTGTCGCGTATACCACTACCGGTTCGCGTATGATGCTTCAACTTGATGTGCCGTCAACGATTCAGTTACGTCTCATTGAATGGGGTGTGAGTTTTAATGGTTCGGCTGCTGCTACTCCGAACACGGTTGAGCTCTCACAGGCTGCCACTGGCACTACAGTGACCACGGCGCACACGACGTCCACGATCCTTCCGTTGAATGACCCCAACGCCCCGGCGAGTAGGCTCACGATGGCGACGTCCGGATTCTACTCTGGTGCTGTCACCAGGACGTCTACCACGGTGGATCGTGTCTTTGATTCGCAGTTCGTTGCGCCGACGAGCCAGTACATCAAGATGTGGCCCCTCGGTCGTGAGCCTGTTGTTGCTGTTTCCAAGAAGCTCCAAATCTCCATGAACCTACAAGCAGCTGTCACAGCCCTTGCTTATGTGGTCTGGGAAGAAATCTAAAGAAGATGGAGTGTGGATCTGGTGGCTGTTGCATTAGTTCAACAAACCAACGGCAACTCCGGTTCATCCTCTACTACCCTGTCCTGTACGTTGGGTGTTGCTCCGACGACAGGCAGTTTGCTGATCTTCGCGATGGCTGGAGACAAGAACACAGGGGCTCTGACTCTGTCTGGATTTACTGAACTCTATTCGTTGTTGCAAACGTCTGTCTCTCTGTACTATTGGTACAAAGTGAGTGACGGTAGCGAGACAACGATTAACCCATCGTGGGCAACCGCTTCAGCAGCTGGCAACACTGCCTGGTACGGGGAATGGAATGACAGTGGAATTTCTGGTAGCAGCTGGGTAATTTCTGGTCAGGCATCACATATCTCTGATAACACCTCAGTCAATACATGGGATACAGGTACCACCGGTACATTGACCAACACTGGTTATGGTATTGCTGTAGATGCCGTTGACTCATCTCAGAGTGTCACTTCGGTTAGTGCGTGGGGTAATTCCTACGCTATTACCTATAGTGGTACTGGACTTAGCGGGCGTGGCGGTGTCATGGTGGCAGAGAAGGCTGAATCCTCTGGCGGTACGACGAACTCTACGTTCAACTATTCCGGCACAGCAGATCAGAACTCAGGCGCTATCGGTGTGTGGGCTAAGATTGCTGCTGCTACGAACCCTGTTGGTAAGCGTGTTCATCTGGATGCTGCTGCTCTAGTCCGCGCTGCTTTCTGGTAAGGGGGCTGAATGTCACGTTTCGGGCGGTCATTCCCATTCAGGTCGCAGGTTCACGGTATTGTTGCTGTCCCTGCCCCGAAGACCATTGCAGTCGGTCAGTCTACCGAGGTGGGCTCTGCCAGTCGTCTCGCAGTCATTGCGGGTCAAACTACAGAGACTAGTGCTGCTCAGGTAGTGGCACACTTTAAGACAAAGACTGTTGTCCAGGCCACTGAAGCAGATACTGCATCACATCTTGCTATCCCTGTCGGACAAGCCACTGAGACAGATTCCGCACAGGCTGTCACACACCACAAGAATAACGCTATTGGACAGACAACAGAGACTGATACTGGCAGTACAGTTACGTGGCGCACTATCCGCTTCATCAGTCAGGCTGAAGAAGACAGTACGATCTCGGGACAGAGTGTAAATCGCGTCAACCCTCTGAGACTGGTTGCTCAAGCCACATTTGATCACTTCTTTACCAGTAGTTACTCACAGTCGTATACGTCTACTGGTGGCGGTTCAGGCTCACTGATGGTCTTGCTGGTCACACGTAGTGGTGACTCAGTAGTTGGCGCTATGACCAGCGTTACTGACAGTGCATCGAACTTCTGGCAGCGTAGTACTCGTGGTGGTGTTTCTGGTGTAAATAATACACGTATTGAGTGCTGGTACACATACGCGTATAAACCTGTTACCAGCATCTCATTGAATTCACTCACACCACAGTACTATGCCACCAGCCTAACTGAATGGTCGGGTGTAGATCCCTTCTCTGACCCTATCAGTAATTTTAGCTCGGACTACTCTGGTGGTATTTCTAGCACAATACACACCACACCTGCCGTTGATATATATGGCTACTATAATCTCGTACTATCCGCCATCCATTACCCCCAGACACCATCTACTGATACTGACGGTACGTTCACACGACTGACGAATTTCGACAGCACTACGAATGGTTCAGGTAGAGCGTCATATAAATTTGTTAGTAGCGCTGGGACTTATTCTGATTCTTGGATACTGGATACCTCTCAAGCAGCTGGATATATCACAGTTGCTTTCTACGGTGTTTACGGTGTGTACGTCGCAGGCCGTGTATTTGAGACTGATTCATCGCAGGCAATCAGTAGGAGAAAGACAGTAACTGTCGGTCTCGCTTCTGGGGCAGATAGCGCACAGTCTGTATCACCTCCTCATGTTGTTGGTACCACCACTGACTCTGACACTGCACAATCGATAACGGCAGTGCACACGTATACCTTAGGTCCAGCGACAGAGACTGATGTCACACAATCGGTTACTGCTCTTCATACGTATACGCTGGGACTGGCAACCAGTACCGAATACGCAGTACGGATAGCACAGCAGGTCAACCGTACTGAAGATGCTGATATAGCTCAGACGATCACACCCGAGAAGACCGCCTCGCTGGCGCTGATAGAAGAAACGAACAGCGTAGTCGGCGCTATCACAGCCATACACAGTCGTACTCTTTCACAGGTCGAAGACACAGATCTGAGCCAGACCATAGCCAAGCTCAAGGTCCATGGTTTTAGCCAGGCTACTGATAGCAGTACTACATGGCCCCTAGTGGTCAACAAACTTCGCACCCTCGGTCAGATCACAGATAGTGATTCTGCTAGGTCTATCGTCTCTGTTAAAGAGCTAGTCTTTGATCCCGGGCAGGACACAGACATTGCCTTGGCTGTCACGCCAGGGCAGTCTATACATACTACCGAGGAGGTAGACACAGCCCAGACAGTAACGTCTGGCAAGAACACTTCTATCGGTCAAAGTGGTGAGATCAGTGATGCTACTGCACTGGCTATCAACAAGACAGCACAGTACGGGTTAACAGCAGATACGGATATTGCACACTCTGTCTTGATACACAAGACCACTACTATAGGTATGGCTACAGACACTGATATATCATCTCGTCTAGCTATCCCTATTCTCATGGCTATTGAACAAGACATTTCTTTTGGGCTTGTTCAGGGTATGTGTACTGAGCTGGATATGTCCATGCCGGTTACTCCTGCAAGAGTATATCCGGTTGGACAGGTATCTGAAGATAGCTCTGCACTCAGGATGTCAAATGGAAATGTATGGACTGTTAGTGTCCTACTGGCGGTAGAAACTAATCAACCGTCCACACAGTCTCATATCCATACTGTTCGTCAGATCCGCCGAATTGGTAGTTATGGTGCTGCTAGCTCCACATATATCAGCAGTATTCTTGTAACTTCTGTGTCAGATCAGCCTGTCACTAGTCGTAAGACTAGTCAGCTTGGTCAGGCCGAAGAAGTTGAACAAGTTTCGCGCCTTGGATTCGGTACACTGGTAGAGATAGACAGTGCGCAAGGAGTTACAGCCAGTAAGACTCCTGCATTCGAACAGGCATCTGATAGTTCTCTTACACAGCCAGTATCTGTTAAGAAAACACATGCTATCGATCCTGGATCAGATACTGACAGTGCATCAGTTATACTGGCACAGAAGACTACTCAGCTCGCATTGGAGATCGACACAGCTCAGCCAATTGATGCTGTCCGAGGTACCACACTCGGTCAGGTTAACGAATCTGACTGGGCATTCTCAGCAGCACCCCTCAAGGTTCATCAGTACAGTCTGGCAGCTGATACCAATGAAGCAAGTCTGATAACTGCATGTAAGACGGTTACTGTTGGTCTAACTAGTGAGACGGATACAGCTCATCGCCTGTCTGTCCCACTCGGCCGAGTCAGCGAGACTGAGTTCGCATTCAGTCTTGCAGGTCTTATGGCTTGGGAGATGGACGAGGCTCGGCAGATTGTCTCTGTCAAGACTCTGTTTGCTGGTCTGGCTGAAGAGACTGACACAGCAGAGACTATCTCACTGTCTCACAGTGTTGTTGTCGGACAGGTTGCAGAGGTTGATCTCAGCCAGCCAGTCACACACTCCATGGCATATCTTGTTGGTACTGCCGTTGAGTCCAGCTACGCCATGCCACTCGGTGTCAATGTAGACAACACTGTTGAGTCTAACACTGCGCAGAGTATTACCTCTAACAAGCTTTTCGCTAGTGGCGTGGCTGACGAGACTTGCTCAGCTCAGTTGGTTGTATCTGCAAAGGTATATAGCACTGATCCGGCAGATGAAATAGATGAAGCATTTGTCATTACTGCAGAGAAATCTTTGCAGACGCTGACAGAAACAGATATAGCTCAACCGATTGATGCTGTCAGAGCTGGTGTACTTGGCCAGGTACTAGAGTCTGATGAGGTCTTTGCGGTAACTTCTAACAAGGTACATCAATACAGTATCTCTACTGAAACTGATGTAGCACGTTTGATATCTATCGACAAGACAGCCACTATTGGTCTTACTAGCGAGACCGGCACAGTTAATCGACTACCAGTACCTATTGGTAGAGCTAATGAGACTGAATTTGCCAGGCCAATCAGTCAGGGCATGTCGGCTAGTGAATCTGGTGAAGCACGTCAGATTACATCAGTCAAGACCAGTACGGTCAATCGTTCGGACGAGACGGATATAACCAACACAGTTTCTCTGATTCATAAGATCGTACTTGGACAGACTACTGAAACTGATCTGGCTCGGGCTGTTACTACTCTCAATACATTTGAGATTGGTGTTGCTGACGAATTCAATGAGGCTACCCGCCTAGACATCTACCTCGGTCGGATGGTGGAGACCAGCACTGCGCAAAACATCACACCACTCAAGAGCCGTTCAGTCGGCCAGAGTGATGAGGCTGATCTTGCTCAGCTGGCTGTAGCTAAAAAGACACTGACAGTAGACCCTGGTCACGATACTGATTCATCATCTGTCATCACTGCAAAGAAATCTTTGCAGACGACAATGGAGACAGATACAGCACAGTCGATAGCCGCAGACAAGACGTGGGTTATCAGCCAAGCTGATGAATCTGATGATGCTTCTCTAAATACGTCACGTAAGACACGACAGTTTATTCTGGCTGACGATACTGATGTGGCACAAAATGTGTCGTCCCATAAGACTGTTACTGTTGGTCTAGCTGTAGGGTTGAACAGTGCTAACAGGCTAGCCATACCTATCGGCATGACTGTCGAGACTGATCTGCCTACCGATGTGGTACGTCATGTCAGGCTTTCTGAGTTTGATGAAGCCCGCCAGCTAACGTCAATCAAGACCATTACAGTAGATCAGTCTACTGAGACGGATTCGGCT
>ERZ1292644.754-Hain-H14-01um-R2-754-length-19346-cov-7_pt1 | contig 19346 bp, 22 predicted proteins | sample MGYA00564402_ERZ1292644 | MGnify/ENA primary metagenome ERZ1292644 (study PRJEB36523, sample SAMEA6512644) | groundwater metagenome | collected 2019-01-09 | study: AquaDiva: Metagenomics assemblies of 32 groundwater samples
CGTCTTGCGCTGCCTGCACCCGCGTCATCGCCGAGGCGGTCTGCTGGCGGGCCCGCTCCGCCACCTCCTTGCGCTCTAGCGCGGTCCGTTCGGCTACCCGGCCCACCTCGGCCAGGCCCTCGGCTTTCGCGCGCGCAGCGGCCACCTCGGCCTGCGTTTGGGCATCGGCGGACGCCAGGCCCTCTCGGGTCGCCTGGGCAAACTCTGCCGAACCGGCGCCGCCAGGCACCCGCGGAACGCCCCCGACACCGCCACCCGGCTTGGCGGGCACTGGCGGGGCCGCCGCTGCTTCGGGCGGAGGCTTCGGGCGCAAGCCAGGAATCGGCTTCTGAATGTACCCCGAGCGCTCCTCCACCACCGGCAGCCCGTCCTTCGTCCCGGTCTGAATCAGCGTCTGTTCCGCCGGCGGGGCCGTCTTCAGGCCCGGGGCGATGGCGCCGGGCTCTGGCTGCTGGAGCTCGAGCGCGGCGTCGGGGCCGTAGCCGCCGCCCAAGCCGAGCTCAGCGCCGCTGAAGCTCTGTCCCGGCCTTTGAAACGCTGGCGGAATATTCTCCGGCCCTGGGCCAGGAATGCTCGGCAGCGAGAAGTTGGAGAGGGGCAAGGCCGCGAGGGGGCCCGCCATCGAAGGCTGCCCAATCGTCGCCATCGAGCCGGCCAGGACAGGCGTCCCAATCTGCCCGGTGATGCCACCCCCGGCCATCTTCTGGGGCGCGCCCATCGCGCGGATTTTGGCGTGCATCGCCTCCGACAGCCCACCTTTCGGCACCCGGAAGCTGCGCTCGCCGTCGTGCATCTCGTAGTGGGCGGGCGCCTCTGACATCAACTTGGCTCTCATGTCGCACCTTGGGCAACGGAACAGGCGTCCAGATTCACGCGGCGCCGAATCGCGGTAGCGTCTGAGCCATGCGCGTTGCCCTGGTGTACGCGGTAGCTGTACTGGTGTACGGATGCGGCGGCTCGGCGGACTGGTGCGTGCCGCAATGCCGCGGCGAACGAGTTCGGGCGTGCGGCCCCGATGGCTGCGGCGGCTCCTGCGGAACGTGCGGAACGGGCCAGGCGTGCCAAATAGACTACCGCTGCGCCTCGACGGGGCCTCTCGTCTGCGCACCGGACTGCCGCAGCCCTGTCAGCTGTGGCGCGTCTGATGGGTGCGGCGGAGTCTGCGCCCAGGGCTCCGGGTGCCTGTACGGCGGCTGCCATGAACCGCCTTGTGCTTGCGCCAATTCGGCCGTGTGCGTCCCGGGCGATGACTACAAGACCTGCGAACAGAGGATGCCGCCGACTTGTCCTTATGGATGCGTCAACGTAAAGGCGGTCTGCTGCTACAACTACATGAGCAAGTACCCCGCGGACAGCTGCAAGACGTAGCGCCCTCATGCCGCGCCCTGAAGCGAGTTGATGAACTCTCGAGCGCGGCGCTTCTCGTCGTCATCGCCCACCACGCCGCCGTGCGCTTTGCCGTAAGGGTTCTCCCACTCGCCGAAGTCGGGTTCTGAGCTGCTCAGGTCGGCCGGGCCTCCGCGGTCGCCGTAGTAGTCCGACTGGTACGCGCCGTCGTATCCCCGGTCTCCCGAGCCTGCGCTGGCGAGTGCCGCGGCGGCTTGACTCGTACCGGAGGCGATGTTGCGGAGCATCGCTTGCTGCTCGAGCCCGATGCCTACGTTCATCTGTGTGTTGCGGAAGGCCGCCTCTTGCTGGGCCCTGGCGAGTTGGAGCTCGCGCGCGCGCTGGCCTGAGCCAAACCCCGCAGCCGCCTGTTGGCCCATGCTCTGCTCGACCGCCGTCTGGCGGCCCGCGTCGGAGGCCGCCCCCGCGCCTGTGGCAGCGACGGTCTGAAGGATGTCTCCTGCTGGCGCGCCCCTACCGCTTTGCGCGGCTTGGAGGGCGGCGGCAATGTTCTGATCGCTCGCTTGCTGCAGCATCTGCGGCGCGACCGAGGGCCCGGCGCCAGCGGCCCGGGCGGCGAGCTGCTGTTGCAGCGTCCCGGCAGCCCCTCGGGTCTGCTCGTACTGGCCGGTCTGCAGGAGGCCGCCGTTGTCGACGCTGGGGGCCTGGCCGTTGAAGCCAAGGAAGTCCTTCTTCCGGTGGATGGCGCCAGTCCCATCGCGCTCCTGGGATGTGGGGTCTAAGTCCCCTGGCTTCCACGGAGCCACTCCGCCCTCCGCGAAGTGGGGGACGCCTTTCTGTGCGTTGAGCGAGCGCACGAAGTCGGCCGCGGCGTCGGGGTCATGCGAGATGGACCGCGGGATGACCACCTCGCCCGGACTGAGCATCGCGGGCACGGTGTCGTTCGCTTCGTCGTCGCCAAACACCGGCGCCCGGCCGGGCACCTGGCCGCCATCAGACCATGGAAGCCGGGCAACCGCGGCTTGGCCAGAGCCGCCGACCACCCCCAAAGCGTCCTTCCTCGCCTGCTCCTGGTGCGCCACGTTCATTGAGCGGGCGTTTTGGCGGACGCCGGCCTTGGCGCCAGCCTGGTTGATGTCTTGAGAACCCATGTCGCCGAGCAGCTGGCCGAGATTGTCCTGGGCGTCGAGCTTCGCCTGATTCCGGAGGATGCTTTCCTCGCCCACCGCGCGCTGCGCCACCGCGCCCTGAGCGTTGCCGATGTTCCGCAGCTGGGATTGGTAGCCTACGCCGGGAGTGGATTGTCCTAGTGCCTGAGCGGAGGCGCCTGCCTTGGCGGTGGCGTCTTTGAACGTCTGCTCCCAGGCGCCGCCGCCGGTCGCAGCCTGTTGCTGCAGGCCCTCGAGCATCCCGGTCATTCGCTCCCGCTCGGCGTCGGCAAAAGAGGTGTCGAGCTGCGCGCCGGGAGCATCGGCGCCGATGGCCTCCTTGGGGAGTGGGTTGCCGTCGGCGTCGGACATCTGTCCTGTGAGTCCGTTGCGCATGGAGCCAGGGAGGTAGGGGTCGCCCGTGCGAGGGTCCTTGCCCGGATTGCCGGAGGTGTACTGCTGCCAGCGCGTAGAGCCGCTTCCCCAGTCCCGCTCGAATGAGTCGTCTGTGGAAAACGCCTTTTCCAGGGGCGAGAGGCTGTCCCGGGCGTCCCACATCTCTTGCGTCCAACCCTTGGCTGCGAGGTCCGGCCGGTCCTTGTTGATGTCTCCCATGGCTCACCCCACTCCCTGCGCAGCAGGGAGCTTGTTGGTTCCGCGCTTCCTGCCCACGTCCAGCGCCAGCGCCTGAATCCCCGTCAACGGAGGGACGCCGCTGCTGTCTGTGAATGTGAAGGCCACGCTCTTGCATTTCATCCTGCGCAGTTTATGCCGGAGGTCGATGGACCTGCCGACGCCGAACGTGATGGTGGCCAGGCTGACGGCCAAACTGTACGCGCCTGGAGCGGAGCCGTAGGAGTCGTCGAAGTCGACGGCGACGGTGAGCGTCCCGGCCGGATTGCTGTCCGCAGTGGCCGTCAAGTACAGCCAACGCACCCGCTGGAAGCCCTCGAGCGTCCCGACGTGCAAAAAGGCGGTGCGCGCGACCGTCTGGACGAACGCCGGCGACGACGTGCCCGCCCCGTCGTCATACAGGCCCGGGGTGTCGCGGTGGAGTCCAGGAAACTGGGCCGCCGCCGGTCGGAGATGGACATAGAGGCCCGACGTGGGCCACCACACCGCATCGACGACCTCGCCTGCGCCGCCGACCTCGAACGTCGACCACTGATCCTCCAGGTAGCTGTACACCAGCGTCGGGCCGTCTTCGTCGAGGCTGGCGAATCTGGCTTCCTGCCGGTCTCCCATCAGCACAGCGGCGCTGACGCTGCGGGCGTCGTAGCGTGCCACGCCGGCGCCGATGTAGCGGACGGTCAGGTCGCGGCCGAGCAGGTGCCAGCCCTTGACTGACTTGAAGATGATGCCGCCAGGGATGCGCAAGATGGAGCGCGCCTCGGAGCAACCGACGTCCGACGGAATCTCCTGCGGGTCGCTGTAGTTGTTGAATCCTCCGCTCGGCGTCGGGCCCGAGCCGAAGATGGCATACAGCTTTCGCTCTCGAAAGAGGATGACCTTCTCATCGAGAGGAGAGAAGCCGGTGCAGCCGCCTGCGTCTGCTGGGAGGAGCCCGCCTAAGTCTGGGCTGAACTGCAGGCCCACGTTGTTGATGTATTCCTGTGAGTAGCCGTAAGCGCCAGCCGCGTCTGAGCGGTCAAAGAAGAGGCGATTCTGGGCGACAGCCAAGGCCGAGCCCGGCCCCGGGGCGATGTTGGCAAGCGTGGTGCCCGCCTGATTGGGCTGGGTGTAGAGCAGCTCATTGCCAGCAATGTCAGCGTCCGAGTCGTCGATGGTGAGCGTCGCGATGTTCGCCGCGGTGGTGTTGAGCACCGGCGCATAGACCGCGTTGTTGAGCAGCACCCGGTTGAAGGTGAGACCGCCGGCCTGAGTCATGTACGCCACGACTTGAATGCCGGTCTTCTGCGAGAGCAGCAGCGACGGCACCTGTACGGTGAGGCTTCCGGTAGCGGCCACTGTTGCCTGTATCGCTGGCGATGGCGCCGATTGGTGGCGCTGCCCCGCGTTGTCCACCCATTCATAGATGACGCAGACCTGGTGGACTCCCGCGGTCATCGCCCCGGTGCCGCCGCCATTCACGGTGATTCCCACGCCCTCCGGGTAGAGCGGGAAACCGTGCTCGACGACGCCCACCCCGTCATAGGTGCTGAGCGAGCCGCCGGCGAAGTAGGTGGACTCGCCGAGCTGATGGCGAATGGGCGGCCGGGTGAAGCTCGGCGTCATTGTCAGCCGGACCAGGCCGGTGGGCGAGACGTTGATGGCCGTGCTGGTCAACACCAGCAACGTCAATTCGCCGGAGACGGTCGCGAAGCTGCCGGCGCTCACTTCGGGCGAGCTGCACGGGGTGCCCACGGCTGGCGGAGAGGCGTTGATGGAGGCCACGCCATAGGTGCCATAGAGCGCCTTGGCCACCACGACGCCCGCTCCAACCGAAGCGCCGGTGGCGCCTGTGTCGAGGAGGAAGAAGGTATTCTGCGTGTTCGCGGTGCGCACCGGGAGGGAGGTGGCCAGCCCGACGTTGGTGTAGACGCCGGCGACGAACAGCGGCAGGAAGATGCGGCCTCCGGTGACATAGGCCTTGCCGTGGATGAACGGGCCCTGCGGCCCCCTGGCGTTGACGCCTGGGCCGAAGGTGGCGCTCGGAATGACGTTGGTGGGGCCGGTGAACGTCGCCAGGGCGGTGTCGACCACCTGGGCGACGATGTTGTTGAGCGCATTGGTGGTCCACTCGGACTCGAAGTCGCGGAAGACGCGCAGCCGCGTCGAGTCCTGGACGGCGGTCAGGTGGCAATTGGCCGTGGTCGCCCCGGCGGTCGCAGAGAGCTGCGCCGCTGCCGTGGAGACCGCATAGGTGGTGTCGATGACAACGCCGGCGAGCCCCGCCTGTGCGGCGGCGCCTGTGCTGGTAACGAATGCGCCGGCGTTGGTCGCGTTAGAGAATGCGGCGCAGCAGAGCGCGGTGATGGTGGCCACCGGCACGTTGGCCTCGGTGAAGAGGTTGGTGGGCCCGACGCTGATGCTCGGGACGGTCCCTGTGCGGATGACTTTGATGGTGCGGACGCTGGTGACGCCATCGGCCCAGGCATAGGTGACCATCACCGCGTTGGTGCCGAAGGCGCAGGCGTCGAAGTTGAGCCCGCCCAGGCTCGCGCTGGTAATGAGCGCCACCTCGGCGCCCGTGCTGGTTCCGACGGCCGCGGGGTCGATGACGCGGCAGTAGAGGCTGGTGCCTTGGATGTAGAAGATGAAGAAGGCCGAGTTGGCGTACACCACGCGGGCACCGAAGACGGCGGCGTTGGTCCGCAGTGCGGCGTTGGCGATGAGCTGAGTGCCGGTCGTCTCGTCAATCAGGGTGCAGTTGATGCCAACGGCGGCGTTGACCTCGCTCTTCTCCCGCCACACGTAGCAGGTGTATCCGCCGCCGGTGGCGCAGTCGGGCGTGTCCTGCATCCCGGTGCTGCGGCGGATTTCTGCCTTGGAGATGCCCACGTAGCCGAGCCGTCCGGCGACTTGGGAGCCGTAATCCGGCGTCTGGGCCGTCGAGATGGAGGCGACGATGGGGCCATTCACCAGCAGCAGCTCGGCGTTGTGCATCGCCAAGCCGTTGCCGCCCGAATTCTCAATCATCGCCGCGAAGCCGTCGCGCCGGCGCAGCGAGCCGTCGGCGGAGAGTGTGTAGTTGGTGAGGGTGTCCCACTTGCCGGGCACCACGAGCTTGCGCTGCGACTTGGTGTCGAGTCCTTGGTCGAACTTGACGTCGACCGTCTGAAAATCGAGTCCCTCGAGCCCCATCTATTGCTCCGCGAGGAAGGAGAATTCAATCGAGATGTAGCCGGCCGCCGCTATCGCCAGGACGTTGCCGATGTCTCCGTTCGGATTCACCTGGACGGACTGGAAGGTTGCGCCATTGCCCTCGACCGCCAGGCGTCGCTTTGCCAGCGGCCGGTAGCCGGCGGGCAGGGCGAGCATGGTGACAAACGCGGCGGCCCCCGCTGCGGTTGAGATGAGGCCCTTGACCGTCACCATCCCGAGGGCGTCTTTGTGGAAGGCGGCCTCGGCATGTCCTGCGCCGAAGTTGGCGAAGCCGTTGAGCAGGTCCGGGGCAATCCACGCAGGCGGCGGGGCGCCCATGATGGGGGTGGCATTGAGGGCCGTGGCGATCGGCCCCAACGTCGCCTCGATGTTGTCCTGGACGCGGCTGCTGTGCTCCTGGTCGCGCAGCTTGGCGAAGCGAGAGGGCGCGGGCATCTCACCACCCCCAGCCGGAGGCGAAGTCCGGGCCGTAGTCGTCAAATGGGGCCCAGCCCAGCGCGCCGCCGATCAGCCAGAGGTTGGGGCCGTTCAGCCGGTAGCGCATCCCGCGAGCTCGCCGGCCGAGGACATCGACGATGGTGGACGGCGAGCCAGCGTCGCGGTTGGCCGACTCGCTCTCGATGCGTTTCTCGAGCGAGCTCTTCCGTGACGCCAGGGTGGAGACGTCGCTCTCTTCCTTCGCCAGCGCCTTCAGTGCCGCGTCCACCACAATGTACTCGTCCCAGCCGGCCATGCTGAGGGCGTCGACCGTCGAGTCCCCGTCCACCGCCAGCAGCGTCACCCGCGGGATGTAGAAAACCCGGATGGTCTGCCCGGCTGCGGGGATGGAGCTGGCGGTGCCCGAGTAGCGGTTTCTGTCGGCGAAGGCGAAGGGCTTGAGCGAGACGTACTGTGAGCCGCTGATGAGCAAGTCCACGCCGAGCAGCTTGAAGAACGCGGCCGGCAGCGCGTAGCGGTCATTGGTGCCGTCGGTGGTGAAGGTGTACCCGCCGGCCGGAGTCTGGGTGAAGTAGTCGGCGCCGAACTTCTGCGCCAACAGCCCGTAAATCTCCTGGTACGAGCTGTTGATGAGGGTGTTCCACTCGGCATCGGAGAGAAAGGACTGCCCGACGTTGTCGCTCTCCTGCTTCGCGCGATCCCGTAGTTGCAAGAGGGTGGGCATCAGGCGATAGCCTTCAGTGAGCGGTGTTTCTGGATGTACCTTTCGGCGGCAAGCAGACTGGAAGGTTCGTCCGCCATGAAACCTAATGCCTTGTTGCAACCATGACAGAGCAGCCCGCGAACTTGGCCGGTTCGATGGTCATGATCAATGCACCACCGAAGACTGCCGTTCCTTCCGCCCCTGTTCTGCCTTGGTTCGCGTTCGCAGATACAGCAGCGATTGCCTTGGTCGATGACCATTTTGTCGAACTGAGCGGCAGTCAGCCCATGGCTCGCTAAAGTGGTGCGTCTGCGCCAGACCTTGCGCTTGATGGCGATCGAGGTATGGTTTTTCTCGTAGTACGCCTTAGAAGCCCTAGAAATGGTGGCTTTATTGTCCGCCTCCCACGCGCGTCGACAGCCAATGCAAGACGACTGGCGCCCGTCGACCGAGCCGCGCTTGCGATGAAACTCCGCCAGCGCCTTCTCGACGCCGCACTTGCTGCACTGCTTGCGGTCTCTGAGCTGAAGCAGCGTCGGCACAGGCGCACCCTAGTTGATGACCAGCCAGCTGAACTTGGTGTCCAGCGTTGCTGCGCTAACCAACGTCAAGACGAAACTGCCAGCCCCGGGGATGCACGCCTTTGCCACCGAGGTGGCGTCCACGAATTCGAGAGTCACCAGGACCATGCTGTTGGCCGTCACGAGGCTGTTGGTAATGGTGACCGAGGCCGCTCCTGACGCGACCGAGTTTTTCCCGCGGAGTCGGTTGACCGTCCGATTGCCGGCCGTCGCTGAGTCGTCGGTGTAGTCGGTGAGGCGAAGGTTGCTCGACACCTCGAGGTTGCCCAGCGATGCAACGGCGTCCCGAATCGACATTGGCAACCCTCCAAAGAAAGACGCGGGGCGGGCGGCATCACACCCGGCCCGCGTCGAAGTGCTGCGAGAGACTTAGGGCTAGCTCGCGTCCTCCACCCACTCGATGAAGTAGTCGAGCACGCTGCCGGCCGCGAGGTTGCCCGCGTTTGCGTTCTGGACCTCCAGGTACTGCCCCGTCCCGCGCAGAACGATGGACTGTCCAACCGGCGACCCGCCCTCGGGAAACACCATTGCCGAATGGGGATGCGTGTACGCGGTCGCCGGGGTGGTGACGGTGGCCTGGAACTGCCGCCAGAAGCTCAGCGGCCCGTCGATGTCGGTGCCCGCCGCCTTCAGCGTGGCGGTGTAGTGGCTCACCAGCGCGGTCGCCGCGGCAGAGCTCGAGTCCAGCTCGGCGATGGTGGGCGAGACGGTGGTGCCCCCGGCGCCGAGCGCAGACGTCTTGCGCATGCAGAAGAGGGTGTCGCTCAGTGCTGTCGCCACCCCGCCCAGCATGATTCGCTTGATGCGGATGGTCCGCGTCGCGCTCCCCTGGATGGAGAAGAGCGTTACCGCCGCAGTGGCCTGCGGGGTGAAGCTCGCGGCTGCCCGGTAGGTCGACTGGGCGGTGTCCAGCGACACGATTGGGTAGTTGGCCGAGTTGACCAAGTCCTGCCAGGCGGCCATCGACTGGGAGGCGTTGTTTCCGTCACGGGCGACTACAGCGGTGAAGGCCATCTGATTCTCCTGGCGAGCGCTAGAGGGCGCCCAGTAACGCGAGGGTCATCAAGTTGGCCCCCTGGGTGAACTGCAAAGCTCCGCCCTCAGGACGCGGAAACGGGCCCACGGCGCTGAGGACTCCGACCGTGAGACTCGAACTGAAGACACTCCCATCGCTCGTCTGACCGATGACGGTGATGGTGTGGTTTGGATTCTGGGTGGGGCCGGCCTGGTTGCTCGGCACTACTCCGCCCGGCGCGTTCGTCGGGTTGGGCCCGGCGGTGTTGGGCGCCATCACCACGAAGTCGAAGGCGTAGGACGCGGTCCCTGTGGTGGCTGCGATGACCGGGTTGCCTACTCCAGGGGCCTGGTTGGGCGTCGCGAAGAGGGGCTGCCGGATGGAGACCGCGCCGGACGGGCAGGAGGCGGTGAGTGAATTGAGCGTCACCGCCGCCGCCGTGGTGTTGCTGACGGTGGCGACGATGGTCGCGGGCTGATTGGCGAGGACGTTGCTGTTGGAGAGCGCCAGGGCGACGGAGACAGGCATTAGGGCCACCCGGGGAGGACGCCGAGGAAGTTGTTGGCGCCGGCGAAGTTGAGGAAGCCGCCCTGAAAGCCGACCGGAGGCGGAAAGCCGTGGCTGACGTTCAGCGCCGCGGGGTCCGCCACGTTCACGGAGGAGTCAGAGCCGTAGACGGTGGCTCCGATGGCGATGGTTTGATTGGGAGGCTGGCTCGGCTGGGGGTTGGCTGGCTGCGCCCCCGGCTGGACCATCTGAAACGGGTTGGCGCTGGCGGCGCTGCCTACCGCCACCGGGAACGGGCCGAACGTGATGCTGCCGAGCGCAGGAGCCGAGACGGTCATCCCCGGCCCGGTGGGTGGAAGAGAGTGGTTCATCGGCAGCGTGCGCTGGGTGGAGCCGACCACGTTGGCCGTCATCTGGATGGAAGTCACCACCACCGCCGCGGCACCGGTGTTGTAGACGGTGACGGTCGCCTGCGGCGGCGGATTCTGCCCCGCCGCATAGACGTACGTGTTGAGCTCGACCTTGCAGTTCAGCGCCATCGCCTCAGGGCTCCGTTGCGTCCGCGAGGATGAGGTGCAGCCGAACGTGGCCGATGGGGTCCACCGCGGCGGCGGCGTAGTCCCAGAAGGCGAGGCCCACAATGCCGGTCCCGGCCGTCGAGCCCAGGTTGGTGATGGTGGTGTTCTCCGTCACATTCGCGAAGACGGGCGTCCCTCCGGCCACTGCCGCGTGGCCAGCCACAAACAGGAGGCGCTGGTAGTTGTCCTGCAGTCGGAGCGTGTAGAGGCCGATCGCAGTCCTGACGACGTCGAGCACGCCCTCGGAGCCGCCCTGGTATTGCCGCGGATAGGGCCCGGCCCCCGTCGGCAGCGAAGCCGCGCTCGTCGCCGCGGTGTAGGTGCGGGCGTTGGGCCCGGTGCCGAGCACCGGGTAGTTCCACTTCTGCAGCGTCGGAACGGGGGTGGCCGCCTCTGAGACGCTGACGTCGCAGAACAGATGCACCATCCGCTTGACGAAGCTGTAATTTTTGTCGATGAACGTGCGGTTGGCCATTGCTCAGCTCCTCTCGTCAAGCGTTGGGGTTGGACGGCTCACGTCTGCAGGGCAACCTGCGAGTTCCAGCCGGGAGCGTTGCAGCCCAGGTTGGCGTAAAACCCGACGCGCACTTCCGAGGCGTCGGCGTTCGCCAGGCGAAGCATCTCGAGCTGGTCGCCGTACTTGAAGATTTTCGGGACAGCGCCGAGCGAGTAGAGCTTCCAGGTGTTGAGCTGGAGCAACCACCCGGTGGCCGACTGGCAGTTGCGGTCCGCGAAGCACTCGATGGGGCCTGCCGCGCCCTGAATCTTCACCCCGCGGAAGCCAATCTCGCCATCTCCCTCCCAGTCGACGAATTCCCGGCGGGCGCCCAATGCCTTGATGAGCCCCGCGAGCGAGCCGAAGTTGGTGATGAAGTGCCGCGCCCGCCCCTTCTCGCGGCGGCTGAGGAGGGAGGCGTCGATGATGGCCTCCTCGAGCGGCTGCTGGGCGCCGTTGTAGTAGAGCCCGTAGAGGCGCGAATCAACGGAGCGATTCACCCCGTAAAAGTTGTCGGTGGTGGCCGGTGCCGTCGCAGGCAGCCAACCCGACCAGCCGGTCAGCTGAGCGTTGTTGTCGCCCTGGCTGAGTAGGAAGTCGGCCGCCGCCCAGTTGGTGGGAGTCCCGGCCGCCCCGCCCATCGCGGTCGCGGAGACGGTGATGGTGCCGGCCATCACGTCGCGCCGGAGGACCCAGCCCAACGCGGCGCGGGGAGAGCCGCCGTCGGTGCTGTTGGCCTGCAGCGTCTGGTTGATCCCGAATTGCGAGACGTCGGCCGGGTTGGTGAGGGTGATGACGCCGGCGGTGATGCTCGAGATGGCCCCCACGGAGCCTGTGCCCGCGCGGAACAGAGATGAAGCCGCCGAGTTGGCGGCTCCCTGAATGGCGAGGTCCACAAAGAGGGTGGCGAAGTCGAGGAAGGAGCCTTTCTCGTCCTGGCTGGCCTCCATCGCCTGGTTGGCCAGGGTGGCGATGTCGTAGTTGGGGCGGAGGGTGACGAGGAATTCCGCGAGCAGCCCGGGCGACTGGTTGCCCTGGGCGTTGGCGAAGGTGTTGGAGCGGCCCTGGTTGACTTCGTAGACAATCGGGATGGGGATGTACTTCCCCGTCGCGTTCGTCTTCTTCGGCACCATCACCAGGGATGGGTTGTCGTCGTAGGCTAGGTTCTCGACCTTCTGCTCGTCGTAGAACTCCTTGAGAGCGGCATTTCCTGCGGGGAGGTCGAGATAGGCGCCCATCGAAAGTCCTCAGTGCCGAAGCCGGCGGAAAGGACCTGATGGGCCTTGCGCTGTTAGGCCGGCGCCTTGGCCCGGACCGCGTTGAAGGCGGCGATCGCTCGCTGGCGCCTTTCTTCGTCGGTGGTGGCTGGTTGCCGGCCCGGCGTGGTTGCCGTCAGGTCGTTGCTCAACGTGCGCCGTTCGACAACTTCGGTTCGCCGGAGCTGCGGTCCGCCAGAGACAGCCACGGTTGCAGGTTTGAGCTTCTCCGTCAACTTTGGCCTGTACTTGTCGTGGCCAAAGGCCGTCTCGGCGATGGCGATGAGGTCTGCCTCGACAGCGTCGGCGGCCTCTTTGAGCGAGAGGACTTTGCCGGCCTTGAGCACCGCCCCTGTCTCAGGCTCCCTCTGGATGGTGCGGTCATGCTCGGTGCGGATGCGCTGCACCAGCGTGGCGCCCACCTGCTCCTCACCGCCCAGCCGCTCGAAGATTGGGTACTCCTTGAGGTTCGACTTGGCGAACTCGACCGCTTGGTTGCTGAAGGCGCGCAGCTCCGACTGGATTCGCTGCTGCTGGGCCTCGGCTTGCGCCTTGGTCTGCTCGCTCTTGTGCTCCTCGAATTTCTTGCTGAACTCCTCGCGGACTTTCTCTACCTCGAGCGCGACGGTGTCGGCGGTGGGCGCGCCGCCATTCAGCTTCGTCTCGACGATGCGGTCGTACCAGTCCTTGCCGTAGAGCGATTCCAGGTACGCCGCCGGATTCAGCTTCGCCTGCGCTTGGACTCTCTTCAGCTGGTCATACTCGGACAGCTTGGCGCCGATGCCCTTCTTCTCGTCGGCGAACTTCCGCTGCTCGGCCGCGTAAACGCGCGCCCGCTTCTCGTTGGCTGCCCTCATCGCCTCCGCGTCGGCGACCATCTTCCTGGCCTGCGTCAGCTCCGGTGGCTCTGTCTGCAACGTCTGCGGCGCTGCGCCGTTCGTGGGCGCAGTGGGCTTGATGGCCGGAGCTTGCGGCGTGATAGATGGGACGGGCTGGATGGGGTCCATGGCGTGCTCCTATTGAGCCCAGGTTCGATTGTGGGCGATGAGGTGGATGTTGAGCCTGGTGACGCCGTGCTCCCTGGCCAACGCGGACTGTCCCGCGCCTGCCGCCAGCTTTGCTCTGATGTCTCGAACTTGTTCGGCGCTCAGCCTGCGTCTACCGTGAGTGTTGCCTCGCGCTCGGCGGCCCTTGACCGTCATGTCAAGCATGTTCTCGGTTGGCGTGCCGAGGAAGAGATGGTCCGGATTCACGCACGAGCGCTGATCGCATCGATGCAGCACGGACGCTCCTTTAGGAATCAATCCGCGCGCGAGGCGATAGGCGAGGCGATGAGCGTATTGGTTGGTGCCCCTTCCTGCTTGACCGTACCCGTTCTTGAACACGGATGCGGTCCACAGCCAACACCCAGTCATCGGCTCGGGCGTGGTTTTGCTCGTTAGCCTGTCGATCGTCCACTCATGTTCCGGCATTCACGTGCTCCAGTTACGCCGCTTGCGGCAAGAGTGCCGATTGAGGTGCTGGCATTGCTTGCGCCTGCGGAACGCTTGGCGCCTGCGGAGCAGCCACGGCGGGAGCAAGCGCCCTTGCCATGAGCATGTCCACCTGACTGTTCCACGTCCGCAAGAGGTCTAGTTTTTCTGGCTCCAACTCCAATCGTCTATACAGCTGCAGATAGTGCAGCACCGTCTCCTTGTTGAGCGCCAAGTCGTCGGTGGGCTCAGGCGGGGCGTAGTCGCCGTCATCGACGATAGCGTCGAGCACCTGGAGCACGAGCTCCTCCTGCGCATCGGCCAGCGAGTTGGAGCTCTGCAGGTCCGGGAAGTCCATCAGCTTGCGGCCCTGGCGCGGAGTCAGCCAGCCGGCCTGGACCCACTCCTGCACCGTCTGGGTGCGGCCCGCAGGGTCTCTTGGCAGCTGAGACACCGGGAAGCACTGGAGGATGAACTCTTCGTCCTTGAATTGGCCCAAGTCCTTCACGCTGATGGAGCGGAAGCCGGTCGCGCCAGGGACGCGGACTGTGTAGCCCTTCAAGTCGCGGCCGAGCGCGCGGTCGATCTGCGCCAGCTGCAGAAAGAAGTCGTCGTAAGCCTCGGCCGTCGTCTTGTGCCGCTCATTCTGCGTGTCCTTGTATTCGCGCAGCGATGGCTTGGAGTCGAGGCCTGCCGGCTTCATGTTCGAGGCGGCGAGCTCCGAGACGCCGAGCTTGCGGTAGATACGCTCGATGCCCTCGCGCATCTCCTCGAAGAACGAAACATCCACCGGCGCCGCAGTGAAGAAGGTCGGCGGCTGGCCGGTGTACTTGAGGACGCCGCCAATCTCATTGTTGATGTGCTCGTCCACCACCTTCGAGCCGTTCTGCATGGCGACCTTGATGGTGCCCGCCAGGCGCATCGACTTCTGCACCATCCAGAACAGCTCATTCAGCCACATCTGAGAGCCGCGCACCTGCTCAGCCCCGCCCTGCGCCCAGTAGCCGACCAGCGGGCGACACCAGGGGATGCGGGCGAAGGGGAAGAAGGGGTGCATCCACTCCTCGGGCTCCGAGAGCATCAGCCCGCCGGTGCCGCCGCCCAGCAACGCCAGGCCGACCTTGCCGCCGACCCGCTCGCCGTCCGGCGTGAGGCTGCCCAGGTGCCAGGACTCGGCCACTGTCACCATGTCGCTCAGGTTTTGACTCGTCGTCTCCTTCGAGCGGTCGGCGCCCATGATTGCCTTGCTGTGCTCAGGGAAGTAGCCGGCGAGCTCATCCCGGTCCACCGACTTGACGCGGGACATGTTCCGCGGCTGTCCATACTGGCCCTCCACCTCGTCCACCCACAGCTCTGCGGCGATGACGCGCTCGTGGTGCAGCTGGCCGCCGCGGACGAAGACATGCTCGAAGCCGTCGCCCCACACCGCGGCGTCGCGGAAGCACTCGCCTGAGATGCGGTATGTCTTCGTCTCGTAGAAGACGCCGTCGGTGAATTGGGTCAGCTTCTTCGCTTGCCGCTGCTGCTTGTAGTTGCCGCCGCTCGTCAGGTAGTAGGGCCGGGGCTTCGTTTCGCCGATGTGGCTGACCAGCGTGTCGATTCCGCTTTGGCAGGCGTTGAACGTGTCGAACTTCTTCGAGGGTGGCGTTTGCAGCAGGTTGCCGAACACGCTCGAGCCGATGCCTAAGTTTCCGACGTTGCCGTAGAGCCGCGCGTTGGCGACCATGTTCCGCAGGCGCGCGGACTGCGCTTTTTGCAGGAAGTGAACGGAGGTGGCGATCGACTCCGCACAGTCCTGGCCTTTCTTCTCCCACCAGCGGCGGTCCGCCTGGTCGCCCAGCCGGTTGTCATTCCGGCCGGGTTTCGCCGGCTCCTTGGACTCGGGGTTGCGCACGCTCCCATCGCGGTAGTCGCGGGTGCCTGGTTCTCTGCGCGCCATTAGGATGCCTCCGACTGTTCGACGCACTTCTCCGGCTCACACGCGTGGATGCAGAGCCCGTTCATATGCGCGTGCTCCGGGTGCCCGCAGCGGCAGACGTCTGGGTCGACTGCGGGCTTGGTGGACATGGGCGCATGGACCTGCTCGAGCTCCAGGTGGATGCTGCCTGGCACGTCGAGCACGCGCACGCCCTTGGCGCGGCACATGTCGGCGAGCTTGCCGATGGTGGAGATCTCCGCCTCGGTCATCAGAAAGCCCCCTTCGACGAGCATCGCTCGCAGGTGTCCAGCGCTGGCGCCACCATTCGCCGACCGTTGCACTCGCGACACCAGACGGGCGAGTCCTGGTAGGCCGTGCTGTTGCCGCCGGGCCCCTCGGGGTTCTTCATGAATTGTCGCATCAGCTCGGCCTTCTGGTGCAGTTCGCTCGGCGTGAAACCCAGGTCGCGGCCCGACTTACGGCGGAAGGCGTCCTTGCCTCGGGCATGCTCGGAGCCGATTGGGTCATGGGCGTACTTGCCGCCCATCTCGAAGCCGCGCCTCATCGCCTACTCCTTGCTCGGGATGACAGGCGCCGGAGGCAGCGCGGCAGCGGGGAACACCTGCACCTGCCTCGACCAGCTGGACATCAGTAGCTCCTTCTCGCGAGCGAGGGAGTGCATGGCGTTGGCGAGGATGTCCCCCTCGCGCTTGAGGCCGAGGAAGCCGCCGAGCTGATTCGCCCCTGTCTGCAGGCCGACTATCAGGCTGTCGAGGACCAGCATCGCGCCGAGCTGGTGCGGGGTGAGACTCAAGTTCTGTCCCTTGCCGTTCGGTGCGCTCATTGCTCCTCCTGGGCTTTGATGTCCTCAGGCAACCCGGCGTGGAACTGCCGCTTCAGCCGCTCTCGCTCGGCAAGCTCGGCGGCGGTCCAGTTGGGAGATGGCGAAGGAGGGCCGGCGGTTTTCCGAGAGGTAGGCTCGGAGTCTTCACGGGCACCGCCGGCTGGCCCGAGCAGCGCCTGTGCTTGGCGGATGGTGGCGACCGCGGCCCCGAAGCGCGCTGCCAGGGCCTCGATGTCGTGCAGCGTCATCTCGCCCATCTGCGTCGGTGCTATAGCCATTCGTCCGCCATCCTCTCGTCGCGCTCCGCCTGCTTGTTCTCCGCGAGCTGCTGCTCAAAGTCCGCCTCAATCTCTGCCCGCTGCCGCTTCGCCTCGGCCTCGTACCATTCCGGCGTGTTGAGCTTGGGCTTCGGCTTCGGCGGCTCAACATACAGCCATTGCAAACAGCGCCGATAGGCGTAGAGGACCGCATCGCAGATGTCGCTGTGGTAGCGCTCGGAGATTTTGGGCTTCTCGGGGTTGCTCCGGTCCCATTCGACCAGGTGACAGTCCTGCGCGAAGCGGCTCGCTTTGGGGGCGAAGAAGCGGCCGGTGCGCAGGGCATCATTGAGCAGCTCGATGTGCTCGAGCTTGCGCTCTTTCTCGGCGGCCTCGATGGGGATGCCAGTCCGCGTCTGGATTTCATCGGCAATCTTCTTCCCCAGCCCGCCCGTGTCGGCCACCACGGCCAATGGCTGGTACTTCTCGTGCGCGGCCTGCACCTGGCCCATCAGCGCGGTGATGCTCTGCTTGGCGCCCACCCACTCGTAGACGAGGTCCAACTCCGGCGAGTCGTCACTCCAGCCGAGCACGCCAATGGCGTCCGCGTCGTCAAAGCCTAAGTCCACGCCGATGACGTGGTGCTGGTGCGCAAGCGGCGCGCGGGCGTTTTTCTCCGAGGCATAGCGGAACACCAGCGAGTTGGTGTCGAGCACCCACCGGGCAAACCAGTTGCGCTGGATGACCGGGTCCTCGATGGTGACGCCGCGCCGCTTGAGCTCCTCCTCGAGCAGAGCTTGCGGTGTCTTGCCTGACTTCTGTTGGATGTATGGGTTGTCAAAGACGGTCCACGCGTGGTGGGCCCAATCCTCCTTGATGGCGCAGTCGTGGAAGTAGCCAATAGGTACAGGCCCCGGCGTGCCAATCAGCACTAGTTGGCCGTTGTAGTCGACCAGGGCGTTGGACAGGACCTCGTCCACCAACCGCTCGAGGAACGCAGGGAAGGCCTGCGCCTCGTCGATGATGACGATGCCGATGGGCAGTCCGAGGAACTTGTCTACCTCGCTCGAGTCGTTGCAGCCCGACAGGTAGACGCGCGAGCCGTTGGGGAAGGCGATGCAGAGCTCGCCCTCGAGCGGAATGCCGCCCAGGCGGTGCTGTCCGTTCAGCTGCTTGAGCGTCTCCCAGATGATGCGCTTGGCGTTGATGCGCGAAAGGGTGATGTAGAGCGCCGCGCAGCCTGGTTTGGACAGCGCCACGTCGAGCAGTTTGGCGGCGCAGCCGTATGTCTTGCCCGCCCGACGCGTGCAGACTGCCGTCGCCCAGCGTGCGCGCTCTTGGCCGAACGGCAGCTGTTTAGGAAAGAGCGCCCGCTCCAGGTCGAAGACGGGCGGGGCGACGGCGCCGCGCTTGTCCCAGAGCTCTTCAGTGATTTTCTGGGGCGTGGCCATGGATGACTCGAGCGTGCCGTTCTTCCCAGAGGACCGCTGCGCGCTTCGTCCACAGCGAGTCGCGAGCGTCTTGCTTTACCTTCGCGAGCGTCCCGAGGCCGTTGATCAGCACCTGCCCTGTCTGGTGGCCGATAGCGCCGCTCTCGATTCGGCGGATGGTTTTCGCCAGCGCGCGCTGCACATCGCCCAGCGTCGCCAGGGGGGTGGGGGCCTCGTCTGGCCCATAAATTTCAGGCGCCTGGCTCATTCCCCGTACTGCAGCGACCGCACGTTGGCGAACGGCACGAAGGCCTGCAGCACCACCCGCTGATGCGTGTTCAAGTCGCGGTGCTTGCGGCGCAGCAGGATGCCGTCCGCGCGCTGGTTCGGCTCCACCGGCACCGCCGAGCCGTCCTTCTCGAGCCGTGCGGGGACGATGCTGTCGACGTTGCGGCCGATGCTCGCCGAGGCCTGCTCTCCACCGAACGGCACCGAATCGACGAAGAAGGCGGCGACCAGCTTCGTCTGCGGCTTGAACTCCTCCTTCGGCTTCGCTTGGGCTTCAGCCTGCGCTGCTGGATTCATTCGTTCTCCTTGGTGGGGTCAAACAGTCCGGCCTCTTGGGCTCTCAAGAGCAGGTTCCGGACGAACTCGCGGTCCTTGTCGCCGAAGCTAGGGCGGCGCGTCTCAGCGGCGAGGGCGGCGAAAAACTCCTGCGCGCGGTCCGCGGGCTGCTGCTCATGCGCCAGTGTCATCAGTCCCTCGTGAGCCATAGGGCGAACGGTGTCAGCGTCTGCCGGCGCGGTCAAGGGGTTGGCGCTGCTGCCAATGCGCTGTCACGCTGCGGGCAAGCTCGCAGGTGCGGCACGGCCAACGACTCGCCGCAGCCGGTGCATCTCTCGGGGAATTTTCGACGACTCGACAATTTCAGACCACGCACGCGCCGGCGGTGCTCCAGCGCGCAAGCGTGGCGACGGCAGACGACTCTCGGCCTGCCGGCGTGCCGGTGCGGCTTCAGCTTCCGGCCACACACGCCGCAGACAGTTGAGCGGCCCCATGCGTCGTGGGACTCAGCCATCGCGCACCTCGACGCGGACCGCTGGCTTGCCTTTCTCTTGGCCGTAGCGCCACTGGACTCGGGCGTCTCTGTCATCCACGCCGAGCAGACGGGCCACCTCATCCCGGACAGCCTTGAGCGCGCCCCTGAGGTTGTCGTCGTCGAGCTCGCGGGGGCTGACGCGGGTGAGGGTGACGACGGCGGGATTGGCGCCCCATCGCAAATCCCATGCGAATGGCAGAGCAGCTGCCCAGGTCGCCGTCCGCTCGGCCTTCGCCTGTTTCGCCCGGGCGCCCCAGTGGATGCGCTGGTTCAGCTTCGAGTGCGTGCGGATGGGGATGGCGAAGGTGATCATGCCGCCTCCAGGATCGCCATCGCCTCTTCGAGCGCGACCGGGACATGACACCCCGGCGCGTGCCCGTTGCCGTAGTCGTACTGCTGGATCGTGCAGTTGGCCTCGAGCCATGCGACCGA
>ERZ1292644.756-Hain-H14-01um-R2-756-length-19288-cov-6_pt1 | contig 19288 bp, 16 predicted proteins | sample MGYA00564402_ERZ1292644 | MGnify/ENA primary metagenome ERZ1292644 (study PRJEB36523, sample SAMEA6512644) | groundwater metagenome | collected 2019-01-09 | study: AquaDiva: Metagenomics assemblies of 32 groundwater samples
CGAGTCACTACCCGGTTTCAGGGTTTTTAGGGGACTTAGAGAAAAAATCGAAAAAAAAATGGAAAATATGATTTATCGTTCAAATAACGAATAATCCAAATATAGAAAATAAAGACCTTCTTTTAATAACATAAAAAATTAATATGAATTATATTGATAAGTAAAGAGTAGTTTATGGTGTTACTCTATCTAACTATCGAACTAACACACACGTATTATCAAATATGGATCAACTTCCTCGAAAATTTCCTAAGCATTATGTGATAAAGAGGGATGGAAGACCAGAGAAAACATCGTTCGATAAGATAACATCGAGAATTCAAGTTTTGTGTGACTTGGAACCTAAACTCGATCCAGAATATGTAGACCCTGTAGTGGTTGCTCAGAAGGTCATACAGGGAGTGTTTCCAGGAGTTCTTACGACAGAGTTAGATCAATTGGCGGCAGAGACTGCAGCTTATATGTCCGTTACTCACCCTCTTTATTCGACATTGGCTGCTAGGATAGCAGTAAGCAACCTGCACAAGCAAACGAATCCATCGTTCTTCGAAACGGCCACCTCGTTGAGGAATTATATTAGCCCCAAAACCGGTGAACTTGCTCCTTTATTATCAGAAGATGTTTATCAGATGATAGTAGATAATCGAGATAAGATCGAAGAAGCAATCAAGTACGAAAGAGATTATAATTACGAATACTTTGGGTTCAAAACTTTGGAGAAGGGGTATCTGTTGAAATTGAATGGTGTTATAGTAGAAAGGCCTCAACATATGCTCATGAGAGTCGCTATTGGAATCCATAAAACGAGTAAGATCGATGAATACGACCAGAGAATAAAAGATGCCATCGAAACATACAATTTATTATCTCAACTTGTATTCACTCATGCATCTCCTACGCTGTTTAATGCTGGAACTCCCGATCCACAGATGAGTTCTTGTTTTTTACTCGCTATGAAAGAGGATTCGATAGAAGGAATATACGATACATTAAAAAGATGTGCATTAATATCGAAAGGAGCTGGTGGTATTGGATTATCTGTACACTGCATAAGAGCGAGCAATAGCTACATTCGAGGAACTAACGGGAATTCTAATGGATTGGTTCCTATGCTCAGGGTATTTAATGATACAGCTCGATATGTAGACCAAGGTATTGTCATCGAGATGATTAAAATCACAACAACTAAACTTCTAAATCACAGGTGGAGGTAAAAGAAAAGGAGCCTTCTCTATTTACTTGGAACCCTGGCATGCCGACATTGAAGAATTTCTTGAATTACGAAAGAATACTGGAAAAGAGGAGATCAGAGCAAGAGATCTATTCTATGCATTATGGATTCCTGACTTATTCATGAAAAGAGTAGAATCGGATGGAGAGTGGAATTTATTCTGCCCGAATGAAGCTAAAGGGTTACAAGATTGCTGGGGAAACGACTTTGATGATTTATATTCGAAATATGAAGCCACTCCAGGGCTTTCAAGAAAAACGATCAAGGCTCAAGACTTATGGTTTCGTATACTCGATTCGCAGATCGAGACTGGCACTCCTTATATGCTTTATAAAGATTCTGCAAACAGGAAAAGTAACCAACAAAATCTTGGAACAATTAAAAGCTCGAATTTATGTTGTGAAATAATCGAATATACCTCACCAGACGAAGTGGCTGTATGCAATTTAGCCAGTATATCGTTACCTGCATGCGTTATCGAAGGGAAATTCGACCATTTCAAGTTATTCGACATAACTAAAGTTATTACAAAGAATTTGAACAGGATCATCGATGGAAATTACTACCCCATCAAGGAGGCAGAGACGTCAAATCGAAAACACCGACCAATAGGAATCGGTATTCAAGGATTGGCAGATGTATTCATCAAGTTAAGATTTCCGTGGGATAGCGAGGGTGCACGTACATTGAACAGGGATATCATGGAAACAATATATTTTGCTGCTATCACTGCCTCGAATGAATTAGCTATCAAAGAAGGGTATTACGAAACGTTCCCTGGATCACCCATGAGCAAAGGGATATTTCAATTCGATATGTGGAACGTGAAACCTAACTCGAAACAGAACTGGGATTGGGACTCGTTGAAACAAAATGTGATAAAGAGGGGTGTTAGAAATAGTCTAATGATAGCTCCAATGCCTACTGCTTCGACTTCTCAGATCCTCGCTAACAATGAATGTTTCGAGCCATATACATCCAACATCTATACAAGACGAGTTCTTGCTGGAGAATTCACGATACTCAATCGACAATTGATTCTTGACATGGAGAAATTAGGTTTATTCAAACCAGACATAGTAAACGAAATTATAGCAGCCAACGGATCCATTCAAGGTGTCGATGAAATACCTCAAGACTTGAAAGATCTATATTTGACTGTATGGGAAATACCACAGAGATTATTAGTCGATATGGCAGTTGCAAGAGGTGCTTTCGTAGATCAATCTCAATCGTTTAATCTACACATAGCAGAACCAGACTACGCAAAGTTAACATCGTGCCATTTCTATACATGGAAACAAGGGTTGAAAACTGGAATGTACTACCTCAGAACAAGACCAGCAACAGATTCGATCAAGTTTACTGTCGATAAATTATCTCTGGAAAACAGACAAAATCAGAAAGCTGAAAAGAAGAAACTAGAATTAGAAGAAGTGATAGTTATCAAAGAAGAAAAGAAGGAAGAAGAAGAATCTCTTGTGTGTACTAGACAAGAAGGGTGTATAACATGTGGTTCGTAGTGTACTTTGATAATAATAAAAGAATCGAATTTTTATTCAATTACAGAAAAAGGAATTAGTTATTGTTGTTGTTGTTGTTGTTGACATTATGCATTTCGAATTTAGTTGTAGTAGTGGTGGTAGTGGTTAAAGAAATATCCATTTTATCGCAATCTACTTTATGACTCTCTGGTATTGACCTCGGATTAAACAACCCGAAAATTACACCAAGAACTTGAAACATAGCCTTTCCGTTTTCCTTTTGAGAAATTGCAAAGTCGGTTTTCTCTTTTCGAAACGCGTAAGCTGGTATGTGTTTGAGCAAGATTTCCCATGCAGAATTTGGTAAGTTGGCTTGTGTTAACTGAAGCAACTCTTCTGGACAACTAAAAACATGTTTGGCGATACACTTGGCGCATATTTCGAGTAAAGTGAGGCAGGTGCATTTTCTGATTCTGGTTTCCTCTTTTTTGATTTCGAGTTTTCGTTTTTGTGCGCAGTAACTTTTTATGCCTCTGCATTCCATACAGTGATTATGATTGACCATGACGTGGTTGTACATAATCTTTTTTGAACAAGTTTCATTGCCACTTGCGATTTTCTCTATGCAAGATTTGCAATAATGATGGACGGAGTGCCAACAGTTCCCCCTGTCTAATGTATGACGCCTCCCATTTAACTCGGCATTACACTTTCGACATATTCTCTCTTTACAATATTCTTTCTTTTCGACAGATTTCAGTTGTTTAGCAATCTGTTGATCCATGATGGTGTTTGGTTCTAGAGTGAAGTGTACTTATTTCTATCAATCGAGACAAACCAATGAAATATTTCGACGATTTGTACTTGTTAGTTCTATCTTTAGACTTATTCTATTCTTAGAATCAAAGACCCTTAAAACAATTGTAGGTCTTTATCGACAAACTCAGGTCACAGCCTAAGTAAGGGGTCTTTGGACCGGTTGACTCGGGTTGCTTAAGTCGAACCTTCCCGGTGACTATGCCCAAACTCAACTAGCGTTGAGGTAACTTCTATGTCCTGGTCGTGGTGTAGGCCTAGTTTGGGCGAGTCACTACCCGGTTTCGGGGTTTTTAGGGGACTTAGAAAAAAAATCGAAATTCTATAATATTTTTTTGTTATTAATAGAACTTATGAAGACAAAAAAAAATCATTCGTTCAGCAACAACTAAAACTCACACAAGCACCATCATGTCTAACAATAAGAGGGCAGAGACGGTAGAAAAGGATGGTCGTACTTACTTGGTAGTAAAAGCTCTTTCGCCTGGTCAAAAATGCTGTTTGACGAAAAAAGTATTAAAGGAATGGGACTATCCAAATGATTGGGCCGAAGTCACTCAAAAGGGAGGCACTATCGATTTGACAGGACACTCTTATTGGTCTCAAAGAAATTTAGCGAGTGCAATCAACAATAATGACACAGATTCATTTCGAAATGAATGAATGAATCGAAGAAGACATATTATACATTGTATATTTGTGGTGGTAGATACAATAACCACACTACTACTATAACATTCTACTTCCATGACGCTTCGTCTTTGTGATGATGTATGTGATACTACCATTCGATTTGTTCGATAAATTACCACCATTTCTTGCTATCTGATTGTTGTTGTTATTACTCATATTGTGCTGTTGTCTTTGAGCTTGTGCCGCAATTCTATTTTGTTGCTGTATACGACTACCTACGAATCTAAAATCCTTGTGCATCATTGCCATGTATACGACTCCACTTAACAATAGGACGAATAGAACTGCCATTACTATTCCAAATATTATCAATCCGGTTTTGCTACTTAAACTCGAACTAGAAGAATCATCGTCATCTCCATCATCTATTCCATTAACCATCTTATGTGGTTTCTTCTTTGACGCAGCTTCATTTTGAGAAGAGAAACTAGATCTTTCCTCTTCGAGATTCTTTTTCTGTTGTTCCAGATAAGATACGGATTTCATTGCATTGTCGAGCGATTTATACAGTGTTGTGATCTTTTCTAGATTCTTGTAGTTTAATTCTACCATTCTACCCGATTCTATTATTCTCTTCGTACGTTCTTTCGATGCTGATGCTATCAACGAATCTGCGTAGATAGCTAACAGGTTATCGCTATCAGTGTCTTCGTCATCACCATCGATTTCTCCTTCTGGTAATTCTACAACCGATGCAGATACCAGATTATCTATTTTTCTCTTTACCGAACACGAACAATCTACTCTATTTAGATTGTCTATGTCGGTTCCTGGTATAAAACATCGAGGATAACTCTCTTCGTACAGTCCAATAACGTGTGATCTCGGTAATAGGAGTTGATCTCTATTATCTAAGTTGGTTGCTCTGATTAAAAAGAATCCATTGTCTGATATGGCTTTGGTGATTGTATCGTAAAACTCAAATGTCGCACAGCAAACGAATAGTGAGTCTTGACTACTGCACATATCGCACATGTTTCCGTACCATCCTGTCGAACATACACACCCTCCTTTACTCAAAGAATACAATCCATTGGGTCCACATTTCATCACTTCGCATTCTGATCCAACATATCCATCGTAACAGGAACACGATGTAGTGTTACCATCTTCTGTTATACTGCAGTTTCCTCTTCCATTACACGAAAGTTCTGTGCATTGTGGTAGTGGTGGTGGTGGTTGAATTTCTTCTTCTTCTTCTTTTGTTGCTAATGAGGTAATATTGCATGGAAGTGTTATTGTTTCTGCAGTTTCGTTGATCACCACATAGACTATAGTTTCGAATTCTGTACAATTACATGGAAGTATTGTTGGTTGTTGTGTTTCTGATTCTGGTTGTGGTGGTTGTTGTTCTTCTTCTTCTTCTTCTTCTGGTAAATAAGGTGTTACAGTTTCATCCTGTTGATTTGTTGGTGTAATAATAATTGGTTCGATTTCTTGAGTTGTTGTAGTAGCTGGTGTTTCTGTTGTTTCTACGACTGGTATTTCTTCCTCTTGAACTACATCTATCGTATTATCTTCTTCGCACGAATCTATTACATCATTATTGTTGATATCTATACCACTTCCTCCCAACAATACCAATTCGAGTGTATCATATATTCCATTCGAATTACAGTCTGATTCCTCTTCCTCCTCTGTTACACTATCACCCACATTTGAGCATTCAGATGATGTTACGATAGAGTCTATTCCGATTATAGAAGATATTCTTTTACACATAGAAGCATCGTTTGTGCACAACGAAATACTTCTTTTTCCACCGGCAGAATTAGAAAAATCGCACCAATCCAATCCAGAGTCCACACAATTCGAACATGTATCGAGGTATATGAACGATGATGTGCACTCTGCTACGGTATTGCATATCACCGATCCATTTTTTATATCGAACAGTGTTATGGTATCGTCGTAATCGTAGCAAACCACATTCATGTTTGGATAGCAATCATTGAGTAGATTGGTCATTATCAATCTCTCGTCTATCGAAGTAACTGAATTGATAATACTATCTTCTTCCTCATCCCCATCCTCGATTACTTCGAATTCTCCGATACTTTCCTCGATTTCTGTCGAGGGTGGAATATTATCTGTTGGTGTGATGCTTTCGGTTGGGAGCGAGGCGATAGTTGTTGCTGATGCTTCGCTATCTTCGGTGACAGTATCGATTGTTGTCGCTGTTGTTCCTCCATAATCTCCGTCATTGGTCCCTGATTCAGATATGACATCGGTATTGGTGTTGGTGTCATCACCAACTCCGATCGGGACACTACTATCGCTTGATTCAGTTGATCTATCTTCGATGTCAGTGACTTCAACATATTGTTGTGAGCCGTTAGGCACAGATTCAGAATATATGTCAGTTGTTGGTCGTTCTGTATCAGAGTATCCAGTGAACGAATTGCTGTCAACATATCCGTTAGATTCGGATTCACTGTCGATATTTCCAGTGGTTGCAGTTGTATTTGAATCGCCAGTGGTAACAATGGATTGGTCGACATCGCTAATTCCAGGAAGCTCTGATTCAGTTGATGTCTCTGATTCGTATTCCTTTTCACCCTCTCGTGTACCATCGACATATCCTCCAGAACTAGCATCATATCCTGATGTATCTGTCTCGTTTCTTCCATCAGATTCGGAAGGAAATTCTCTTCCTCTGACATCATCATCATTATCAGTAACAACTTTTACTTCTTGTTCTTTGATAATTAGTAGTATTGGTGGTGATGATGGTGGTATCAATAATTCTTCTTGTAGCTGTTGTTGTTGTTGTTCTTGTTTCTCATCTATAGCACTCTCATCGAAATAAGAAGAGCTACATAACAACAACGGAGAAAAAATAAGTATTGCAATTACCACCTCCACAAGGGTAACGAAAAAATAATTATTCTTTCTCATAATAGCAGCAGAAGCAATTTTTTACTGTCACATCACCATCAATCAATGTTGTGCCTTTTAGTTTCGAAATTACAGACCCAAAGACATATATTTATCTGACATCTTTAAAAGACAGAAATTGCTGTTTACAAACTAACAATAGTATTACTACCACTACTGTTTTCGATCGTAATATTCATCAATCCTTCTGTGATATTACCACTACTGTATGGCATATCGAATCTTTTCTCTTTATCCTTTCTTCTCTTTTCGTGTCTAAATTTCGTTATCCTTTCTCTGTTCTGTGCTGCTCTCGATGGAAGTAATAGTGTATAGGTATGAATCAAATCGATGTTTCCATTCTTCAATAAACCATTAAATTCATCACTTTCGCATATGTAAACCACCCATCCAGCGAAAACTTCCATTAAAGAAGGATAAAATATCAATTTCCTTTCTCTTGGTACGAGTAGATAATATTCATTCGATACTTGCATCATTTTAGGTATGAATAATTCCAATTTCACAGATTCTCCATTTATCGAATCGTAATATATTTCCGGTTGAAAGCGTCTAAAAAGATAACCCTTAGGATCCAAAAATGGCATCTTTATCAAATACTCTTCTATAGAGTAATTACTGAAAGTTGATTTGAAGAAATTCATTAAAATACTCATGGTGAGTACATCGAAATTTATATCTATCAATGTATCATTCTTGACTGGGATTTCCTCTTCCTCGTCGTCACTAGCAGTGGTGGTACTACTTTCATCACTTTCAGAATCGTCACTACTACTCTCTTCTTTACTCTTCTTCTTTAGTAAAATCTTAGCATCCCTGTTGCGTTTTTCTTCTTCTTTCATCTTTGTACTGATATCCCTTTCGTATTTTTTCCTTACAGCTTTAATGATCTTCGAAATGGGTTCATCGTAAACCCATTTAACTAGTTCATCTATAAACTCTGGTCTGTATTTTGAAATCACTTGTTGTGCTGATGGATTTACAAACTTTTCTAATTCTTCGTATAATTCCTTCTCACCCAAATGTAAATTTGCATTACAGATTCCATTATAGATATCCTTTTCGACAAATTCTCTTATAGTTCCAGAAGAAGATAGATCCATCCATGTCAATATGTTATTTACATTCTCCTTCGAAGTCAACAGCTCTGATCTCTCTATGGTTACGAACCGGCTGATGGTTGTTGTTGTTGGAGATACACCATAAAACCCTAATACACACATACTAGGTAGGTATGTCGAATAGATTCCATAAAATATCTTTTCTGTATCCGTTAGAAACTTCATGTTCACGGTAACACTTGATGTATTATCTCGTTTGACTATCAATAAATCGTAGTCCAGAAATTCTTTTCCACGAGAATTCTCTGCCATGAATAGAAATCTACCACAGCTTGCTTCCAGATATTGAACATACTTGTCCAATTCGATTCTATATCTTATGTTGCTAATTTTAGCTATTATCACCTGAAGTGCTCTCCATAGGGTTCCTAGTTTATATTTACTGACATGAAGACGAGATACCAGGAGTGAATAATCTGTTGCCAATTTACTATTCGAATCATATTCACCAAATCTATCCTCTCCTTTGAATGTCATTACCCTCAATCGACATATGATCGACCATATCACGTTTCTGTGATCCTGATCCAATGAATCTCGATTTCTTATGTAATAATCGAACACTTTACTTCTAAGAGATAGGATATCTTTTGTTGTTATCTTTTCCTGTTGTTGTTGCTGTTTACCATCATTAGGTTGTAGTAACCTAGCATATGCCGTGTTCTCTATCATGACCATACACCCATGGAAGTATTCGCTCGAATGATGAAGTACATCAGGAATAGGATTCGATAGCAAGAATGTCATATCTGGTTTAGTCGAGTAATCTCTGAATCTACTAGGAGGTTTGTATGTGATTTGAATGCTCCCATTTCCTCGTCTAGTCTTCTGTGGTTGTCGATGTTGAGAAGCTGAACCAAAAGAACGAGGTAGTTTGGTGATAACTTTTATTTCGTCTTCACCACCACCACCACCACCACCGTTACTATCATATCTATTTCCCTCGTTTTCGCTTGTATCGTCCATAATGAGGTGTTCTTTACACGAAATCGAAGATGAAATTGATTTAGGAGTTTGTATCGAATATATATATGCACAATATACGACACATTATAATATTTTACAATACCTTTAAATAGAGGGAATAAAGAGAGAGAAAAATGGATGACGTCAATCGCATTCTCCAGAATAACTGGAACAACACATTCTCTCAACTCACATCGTATCAAGGCGGTGGTGGAGGTGCAGATTCCAGAGATGCTCCGAATAATCCCATCGATAATATATCCATGACAGTGAGATATAATACGGCTGTTGATACGAGATACAGAGAAGTTAAAGAGAGTAATCTTAATAACAAACAGAAACAACAGAGTAACAAAAGAAGGAAGATAATAAGAGACGACGATGATCAAGGAAACGATAGTAGCAGTGTGAGTAACAGTGGAAGTGATAGACAACAAACATCTTCTTATGGGAGTAAAAGAAGAGGAGGTTTTGGAGAAGATGATGAAGCAGAAGAGAATAATGATATCGACGAGGAAGAGAATAATGGAGGTGGAAATATAGGAATAGGTGGTATAGTTGGAGGCGGTATTTGTGGTAGTAGTACATCTATGTCATTCGGAGGAGGTGGTGGTAGGGGCAGAGGAAGGGGGAGGGGTAATAACAACGAAGGAGGAGGTGGATCAGAAAACGGAGAAGGAAGAGGTAATGGAAGAACTAGAAAACCAAAAGTGATTCATTTTGGATATGTACCAGTTAAAGAATTACTTCATCCTTATCAAAGAAAGATTCAAGATGATGGTGGTGACGAAGGAGAGGATTGTTACTCTAGCTGCGATGAATTAACACTCGAAGAGAATAGTCATTATAACAGCAGCAACAGAAATGAAGAAGATTATGAAAGCTGTAGTGAAGGGCAAGAGAAGAGACCTAATTCGAAAGAAAAGAGAGTATACACTCCTGCAGAATATCAACAACATCTCAAGAATTTGTTATTTCAAAGCGATAGCGAATGTAGCGATTTGATGGCAATGGAAGCTGATTCTCCGCAACAATCTATGGCTTGTGGGAGTGAAGAAGAGAGAATGGCAGCAGCAGCAGCAACAAATAGAACAGGTGGATGTACCATCGATAGTGCATTGGCGGTACCTGGTTCCGATAAAATATTCGGAACACAGAAGAGAGCGAAAGCATCGTTCTATAATGACAGTCTAAGGAGGAAAGGAGGTGGTTACGGGAGTGACTGTAGTACGGGAAGTAGTGGAAGTAGTAATAGCAGCAGAAGTAGTAACAGCGAAAGAATCAAGAAAAGAGAATGTTTTGGATGCATGTATGGGAATCGAAAGATGGATGGAATTAAAGTGAATAATATCAATCTCTTGATCAAATTGATGGAAGAGAATATAGGAAAATTAAATTATTATAGTCTAGCTAGAATGGCTCATTTATTCTTTAAACATTCGATATACATCCCTATGAAGAATGAAGGATTGAAGATAAATATGTGGAGAACTCATGATATTTACATTCATCTTAAATATCATATTATGGACCCCAAATTCTTCATATGGAATACTATTGCAGAATTATCGGATCGATTGACAGTATTGAATGATATGTGTTTTAAACTAGCTTCTATGGAAGATGGAAACAAAGTATTGATCGCAGATGAGAAAGTTATGAGGATGTGTGCCGATACTCAAAAGAGAATAGTTGATACATACAAATTAAATCCAAAATCTATGAATTTCTACAACGAACAATCTGGTATCAACCTTGAGACACTGGGGAAGTTGATAAATACGAGCAAAGACTGGAGATTCGGAGACTAGTAAGGCGGTAACGATCAAAATTAAAATCTATGTAATATATACACATGCCTACCATCACATTTTACTGGATTTATCGATACAAAACCCCCCTCTTACTACCACCAGTAGAACAAAAACAACAACAAAAATGGTTCTTCCGGTGAACACCAACGTTTCGACCACGACCTCCTCTTTATCATCGAGTAAAGGTGGAATGCCTCCATTTGGTAAATCAACAGAGGGATATTCTGCGATGAGAGGAAAACCAAAGGATATCGGTGGTATCAATGGAGGTGGAGCTGGAGTTGTTCCTTATTATAGACCACCTTTCATAAGAGATAATAATGTATCGAGCGGTAAAACAACCGGTAGATACGGAAATCTTTCCGGTGGAAGATCTGGCCAAGATGGACTCACATCTACCGGTAATAACCCTATTATGAGTCAATTGGGTAGTACCGGAATGTTCAGCAAAAATCCATTGATCAAAGAAACCCCCGGATTTCAATCGAATCACAGAGTAGTAAGTGCGAAATTGATCAGACCTACCAAACAAAAATATCTCGGTGAACAACACAAATATGTTCTCATGATCTCAGCAAAAGAAAACAACGTAAGATCGAAAGGAGATAAATTATTCTTGACAAGAAAACACGAATTAGAAGGTGAAATGATAGAACTCGATGGTGCAGAGATACTCATGCCATCATTCGATAAGAGATACAATCAAGTTAGCATTCCAGCATGGAATATGATGCAACAGAAAAGAGAATGCAAACCTTCCATGCCATCCGATGTATTAACAGCAGAGGAATTATGGAATGATTGGTACATCGAAGGTCCGGTAGTAACCGAAGAAGGAGAGAATCCAGTAAGAGGAATGGGAAGAAGTAAAGAAATAAGTAAAGAAAGATTGATAAATAGTGTTGTCAGAGGATATGCATACACATTCATGATTTGGCCACCACATCAACCTTTGACAAAATTATATCTGATACTCAAGAAGGTGAAATCGGATGGAGTTTACGTTCTTAATCCACAGGGTAACGAATCTGTTATAGTACCCGGAGTAGGAACTATTTTAACCGATAAACCTTTCACCTTGGTTCCATGGTGCGATTCCCAATTCGATACTCCACCACTCGAAGTTCTAAAATATACCGATGAATTCGGAATAGAACATTCCGGTAAATACATATACGTTGGTAGATCTTGCTATGGACTTCAATCGAACAATCTAAATAGCTATGGTACAATCGAATACGAAATAACATCTCATATGACACAACATCAGAGTCACATCTTTATGGATGCTTAAAAAAGATCAAGGATGAATGTACATTATTATATAATGAGTAGTATTTCAATAAAAAGTTCTGAAAACTAGAACTTAAGTTCTGAAAATTGGAACTCTCTTATATGTTTTTTTATGATTTAAATGATTCTCGACAGTTATGCATTCATCTATTTTCAAGACGAAGTGATTTTATATGGCGGATGATACTCAGAGAAAAAAGATTGATTATTGGATCGTTCGTGTTAATGAGGTCGTTTACCTCACAGATGATTTCAAGAAAGAGATCACTCAAGCTCTGAGGGATGCCTATGCAACTGGAAGGGTTACTGTAGATGTAATCGAAAGAGTCAATGCAGAGCGCGCAAAACTGAATTCGAAACAAAAGCATGAATAACATTGTTATATAAGCGATTATCTTAAGAAATTATGAGTTAAAGAATATTATATTTTTGATTATTACAACAAAAGAGTGGTCACATTGTTTGATGGAGTCCCTGATAGCTATAGAAGAAGAATTAGATACTATTTTTCGAAACAGACAAGTTATCCTTAATCACCACGACCGGTTTCAATCGATATACCGCAAAATATTATCTTTCGATTCAAATTCTGTGGGTAAAGGAGAGTACGAGTGCTTTATGGCAATAGCCAAAAAGGTTATCTATCTACAAATCATACCCGTTCAATTCGACAAAGCCACTTGGAATTCTTTTAATACTTTCGACAGCTGAAGGACACGATTGTGAAACGATAAGGACAAATTTTATTAGCAAGGACAAGATAAGGACAAGATATCGAACGATAATATGGCTGACACAGAGGATACCAGCAAATTTATGGAGTGTATGCGTAAATTCTTCACGCTCATGCCAGAAGAAGATGCAAAGAGGTTCTCCGACGATATACTCTCATTTCACGAGTCTTCGGACATATCTGCTTATCCAGTGATATATTCAGCTCCAAGGAGGATGTACAGAACAAGTACTTTGTGTTTGCTTGCAGTCAGATTGCTATTGTCATATGACACAACAAACATATTGTTTTTATCTCGCACCTACAGATTCTGTACCGAAGTCAAGGGGAGAATAGAGAAGATGCTGTCTTTCCTCGTACGGGACAACCCTCCTACATTCGAGGAACCTGAAGATAAATTTTCTTACACGGTCTCGTACAACGGTTCGAGAATAACATGCGAGAGGACACCGCCATGTGATAAATGGTCGAAATCACACTTATATAATTATTCGATCGTTATCATCGATGATATAGGATTGACAGAAAAAGAATTTCTAGAATGTTTGGATCCATCTGCTTACAAAATCATAGGTACGATGTGTGGTGACAATCTACCGAATATAGGTGGTGGTGGTGGATTTACTGGTCATGAAATAAAGAGAACTGGGTTCTCTGGATATTATACAGGAACTGGATGTCCGATTAAAGAGTATGGAGCAATACAGCAAATAGGAGTAGGTTTTGTAGACACGCGCGACAGAGATGTCTTAATTGCACTCATTGATAAGAAGCCATGTTATGTCTTATGGAGCCGTTTTTCTTATACAAAAAAACAATGAAAAGGACAAAGTACACCGTAAAGTATTTACCTATTTTTTTTCGATGATCTAATTTCCATTAAATTATTTTATTGTTTATTCTTAACTTACCATTGTTTATGTATGTGAATAACAATGATAAATTCAGAATAAACAATTTCAGTATCACGAATTTTACTTTGCTTTCACTTCTTCTTCTACTACACCACCGCCATAATGTCGAATATCGATATCAACGAAGCACTTCCTTTAGAAATTATATCTATGATACTATCGTCATCCTGTTCTGTTTCGAATTTATCTTACCTAACAAGAGTATGTAAATTATGGAGGCAGACCTTCAATAATCGATTATTGAAGGAGAATTATTTACTTTGGATGCAAAGAGACGGATTGCAGGTTCCTCGTTTCTTTCCACAGAAATGCAGCATTAAAGAATTTATAAAAGCTTCTTTAAAATTCAAGAAAATAAACAAAGACTATACCAGTCGATGGATTTGTGCTGTGGATTACCTGGCAGGTGGATCGTTTATAGACCCTAGCCCTGATAAAACTAATAGAGCGATTGCATGCCTTTCAAAAAAGAAAGAAGGAAAAGCTGTTGTTATCAATGGCTTTCCAGACATGACGAGACTTATAGTTTACGAAGAAGATCTATTGAAATTCACGAATGTAATCGACAATCCACGTGTTCTGGATGACTATTACGTCCCATTCATATTAGATACAACATTCGTGTTCGAAGTAGACGTCTCAGACTTATGTATGACTCCTGGTAATATGCAAGATTACCCGTGTTTGAAATACTTTGAGGATTCAATAAAAACAGCAGATATAGAAGGTAGTCTATCAAACTTTCTGATAGAGGTTCTAAAAGAATTGAAATCCAATATAACAATTGGAGTGGATGAAATCGAAAGCAACAACAAACGACAAAAATTGAATTGATTAAATAAATGTTTTTTTATTACACTCTGTACTACCGAAAATACTTTGAAGTAGTAACTTTCTTGGTTCGTGGTGTAGTGGTGGTGCACTCAGATTGTTCCTTTTCGGTTTCCTTGCGTTTTCTCGTAGTGGAAGCAGCGACGACGGTGGCGGCGGCAGAGATAGTAGTAAACTCTTTACTTTCGATTTTTTCTTCGGGCAGTATTGGCTTCGATGGTTGTGGTGTGGTAGAATTTTCTTCTTCTTCAAATCCAGCACAATAAGATATCTGTTCGATTATAGCATTCACCAGGCAGTTCATATGTTTTCTAAATTCTTTTTTGTTGGAGTGTGGGGACTGTAAATAGACACTTTTTATTTCATTCATTGCAGCGCGAGTCTTTGCTTGTAAAAGGAAGATTTTTTGTTCTTGGTTAGACATTGTTTGTGATGGTGCTGTTATTGATCGAATGTGTGTTTATAACGAAACTAATCAACTGGTCGATTCTCTGATATATTGTTGAAGGGGTCTTCGTTCTAAATTTGGAAATTCAGAGAATGAGCTAAGTTTGGAATAAAATATCTTAAAGATGTCGATTTCTAAATTTAGAACACGTATAAATCAAACAAGTCGTCGATTATCTGCCATTATTTCACACACACACACACAACCAAACAACACTCATACACACCATGGCTCGAACCAAACAAAACGCTCGAAAATCAACAGGAGGTAAAGCTCCACGCAAGACTGTAGCTGCTAAGGCTCCAAGGAACAGACCCATCACTTCGGTAGGAGGAGGATTAAAGAGACCTCACCGCTTTCGACCAGGCACCGTCGCATTGAAAGAAATTCGAAAGTACCAGAAGAGCTGTGATTTATTGATCAAAAAACTTCCATTCTCGCGCTTGGTGAGAGAAATAGCTCATAATCTTTTTGATGGAGAATATAGGTGGCAAGCGAATGCCATTCTCGCTCTTCAAGAAGCTGCCGAATGCTACATTATTGGACTATTCGAAGACAGTAACTTATGTGCCATTCATGCAAAGAGAGTTACCGTTATGCCAAAGGACATGCGTTTGGCTCGAAGAATAAGAGGAGAAACAAATTAACTCACACTCAATTCTTACCTTTGTACATTATCACCACTCGCTATTAAAAAGAATCATTTCTTTACATTTTTTTTGTCTAAGTGTTGTCGGTCGGTCGTTTACTATATATTTTTTTTAATTAATATTATTTATCGATTTTCCATTCATTCTACTTCATTCAATCTCTCACATCACTGCCTATATTACTTTCCTCTCCCACTTGTTGTTATTCTAAAAATGACCGTGTTAGTATACACAACGAAGCAGAAAGTCCTAGAAGTTATGAAAGGACATAAATTAGAAGGATGTTCGAAGGAGACTTTAAACGAAGTGAAAAATAGTCAACTAAAACACAAGAAAAGAACCAAGAAGAATAAAATATACACTCACATCGTCCATCAAGAAGAATGTAAGAAGGATAACAAGAATAATAGCGAAATTACAACAACGACTATCGATACTACTACCACCACCACAACCTCTACCGAAACAACCGTTACTTCTTATTCTTTTACTCCGAGTAGTAGCAACAGCAGAGCTACCAAGAATGATGATTACTTCGAAAAAATACCACATAAAGCCATCATAGGTAAATGCTGGCGCGGAAGTGACTGCAAGTCATGTTCTGGAATGTGCATTCTATTCAGCTTATCGAATCCAACTACACCCAAGAATATAACTACTTTTGCTGTCAAGGATTGCTGCTCGAGATACATAGTAGTTCTACACGCAGAAGCTTCGTCATACACGTACATGATGTATATGTACAACAAATTTTCCACGAAAGATACCACCGATCAGTGTTGTTGTGTAAGCAGCGGTAGCACTCTCTCTGTCGATAAAAACACGAGTCAACCATATTCACCACCACCACCATTATTTAAAAGACCGAGATTATTCTTCGTTCAACATCAAAAGAAACAATCACAACCAACACCACCACCTCCAACGCCAGCACCAATAGTAAACGAAGAATTGTCGATAGAAGATAAAGAGAAAATATTTAATAACTTTTTCGATTGATTCTTCATCCTCCTTTGTTTAAAGCAGACGAAGTACAGTAATTACCTCTACAAAATAACTTGTAAACGTTGTTTGATACACTTTCTCCCAATCTTTCACCAGATTTTGTAGAGAATCCAAAATGAGCTCCAGTTAATATACCCAATTTACTACATTCATTTTTTAGTTCGTTCAAGTTCGAATATGTTCTATATACATCGTCTTCTCTTTGAATAGTTATTTCATCCTCGTCCTCTCCACCACCACCACCAGTAGAACTTCCAAAGTAAACTTTCATAACATTCGTGAACGATGATGTACATGCGGAGTAAAGAGAAGGGTATTCCTGATCGTAACTATAATCGAATAACATATTCTGAGTGGGTCTCCAGTTCTCATTTTTAGGTGGTACGGTTGGATTTCCTGTGACTCCTTTGTTTATGGCAGTTACAGGTCTCCATGTATCGTACATGGTCTTCATCTTCGATGTCATCACCAATGTATCATAAAGAGATCTGGTTATCAGATTCATTAGAGAGGATGTATCGAATATCATGGTCATGTATTGATATGCTGTTGCGGTTGCAGTGTCCTTGTGCCTTTCCAATATCTTCCTCGATGCTATTTCCACCCACATGGATAAAGCGGTACCCCTTCTCATGAACGAATCATGGAATCGAATGATAAGCATTTCATCTTCGGTTCGATTCACGGTACTACCGCCCAACTTCATAACTTCGGTGTGATAGTAAGAATAAGAATTATCTGTGATGGAAGGAGGTCCACCTCCAACCATAGTCTCCAGTATCGATTTTGTGATATTAACACCATTATCGTAAGAGTAAGTACGAGAATTCACGAATCGATTCAAAGGTGGTGTACTCTGCTGTTGTTTACTGCAGTCTTCTTCGGTGTCATCGCTTTTACAATAAATGGAAATATCGCTCCATCTACCTTCCATACCCATCACTGAATTGTAGTCTATGAATCCCAATGAACCATCTTTAAGGTATCTATCGTAAAGAACCTGAGAAGCGGCTGTCTCTCCCAGGTACCTAGCATGTTTCATATCGAGATTTTCCTGTTGATTATTGTTATTCCCACCACCGCTTTTAGTGAGTGCCTTCGAATAAGTATCTTTCATCATAGCTTTCACATCTTCGTTACTACCAGGAAACAATGCAGTGAGTACCATGTGTGCCGAATGACCTATCACCATATCCAATATCTGTTTCGAACAACTACTGATATTTTCTACATGCTTCTTGTTCTTGTTTCTACAACCTGTACTCGACAATGCTTTATCGATACTATCGTGTAATATAGCGTGATATCTAATGGCTTCCCATAGAGGTTGATTACTCTCCGAATACATCTTTATAGCTAGATGACTCCATGCCAATACGCTGTTGTTTTCTTTCATATGATAATCTATTTTATCGTCGACAAACAACTTCAAATTCTCTTCTTGGTACATCGATGAGACTTCTACTGATGAAGGTGGACGCCGATAGTAGTGAGAGTGTTTCTGTTGTTGTAATACAGGGTATCCTTCATTTTCTTCTTCTTCTTCACACTGAATCTGAGATGGAACAAGCAATAAAACAGAAATCAAAAGAATAAAATAGAATCGTGCCATTTTTCTATTCTCAAACGACACGATGGTACCATCAATGTCGAAGCTATACACAAATACAATCTAGTTTTTGTTGTAAAAGTTGATGAGATGATAGTTCGGTGGATCTACCATAGTTACTGGAACTTCGAATCCTAATACATCACCTAATTTTTCGAATAACTTTCTATGCATCTTAGTCATACCATCCCTACCACCTTTGTGATCTACTACAGTGGGGATATGATTGAAAGTTTCGCAGTTATATTTACCAAAAGGATTTTCGTCATTCTGTTTTAATGGTTCGCTTGTAATACTTCCTATTGTATCGAGTGATATGTAACAGTTGTTTCCTCCACGTTGGTGAGGGGTGTCTTGTAATATCCTCACTTTTGCTTTATTCGTTTGCATTAAACTACACATCAAATCTCCTAATCTCTCTTCTTTTTCGTCGATAGATTCATTTTTTGGTACAGAACATCCTCCTTCAGAGTATCTGGTTTTCAACAATTTTAATCGAAGTTGCTGTTGTACTATCAAATCTGATTTATCTTCCTCTTCTTTACCCTCTTTTGTACTGCTGCTGCTGCTCGATATTTTTTGTCTCTCTTCTTCTTCGACATCTTTCATATAAATGAGAGAATAATATGTATCGAGATAATCAACTATAGTACTTGCAGCATTTCCAGTGTAACCGAATATCAGAACGGAAGTGGTGGTAGCTGTAGTAGTGGTGGTTTCGTGTACAAACTTTCTTTTGTTCATTATCGATTAGATATAGTTTGTCGACAAATATTAGCAAA
>ERZ1292644.115-Hain-H14-01um-R2-115-length-56135-cov-9_pt3 | contig 19278 bp, 30 predicted proteins | sample MGYA00564402_ERZ1292644 | MGnify/ENA primary metagenome ERZ1292644 (study PRJEB36523, sample SAMEA6512644) | groundwater metagenome | collected 2019-01-09 | study: AquaDiva: Metagenomics assemblies of 32 groundwater samples
GTTGGGTCATCGCGCTTCCTTCGTGTTGATGGTCGCTAGCGACAGAGAATGTCATTCGCGGCAACGTCCTCATATCGAATAGCGTCGCCATCCCACATCGGCCCGCAGAGTTGCGCGAATTTTGGCGCCCCTTGCAGCTCGGCGCGATGATAGTCATTCCGATTGATCCCGGTAAACGTAAACCCGCGGATTTCCATTGCCGGGACCGCTTTGTCGGCGTCGGGAAATTCGGTTACGATCAATTCGTTCTCGATCGCCTGAACCAATCTGAGTTTCATCGCCGTTCCTCCCGTGTTGATAAACCCCAACATAAGCGCTCAGCGCTGGCACATCAACAGAAATCTGCGCCCAGCGCGGATTAATTTAGTGGGGTAGCGAGATACCGTCAGCGCGCGCGATCGGCCCCAGGAAAGTCCCAGCCTTATACAGGTAGTAGCCCACCAGGTTCCTGCGTCGCCTTGGACGCAGCGTAAAACCATCATCCTCTCGACTGCGGTATCCAGCTACCCCGCGCGTCGTGCTCACCCTCTCGGGCTAGGCGCGCTGCGCCGCCGTTACCGACCGATCGCGCCCGCCTCGCTCGACAATTGGTTTACTACTTTACGTAGACTTGCGGCACACCCACACACTAGCAGGGTGGCGCAAGGGTGGCGTATGAATCGACTCCAACTCTCGGCGTAACCCGTTGAACCGACAGCCGCATTTCCGACAAATCCTCTGATTTAGGTGACGTGGGTGGCGCACGGGCGCACTTTTCTATTTTGCACGCGAGAAACCATAACAGATTTATTATGTAGTATAATAATTCTCAGGGGGAAAAGGGAAAGTGCGCCCCTTTCGCCACCTGCGCCACCCGATCGCCCTCTCGTGGGCCTATCGGTCATCGTCATCACGGTAGGAGTGCGGGGCAGCTTTTTCAGCTTTCTTTGCAGCTCTGACAAGGGTCGCCTCATCCCTGAAATTATGTTTTAGATCAATGCCTTTCCTCATTCTAACCCGGTGGCTGCCGGCGACTGCGGAGTATCCCCGATCCTCCAAATTATCAACGAATGAGCGTTTTGAGATCGGCTCTTCTTCAACTTCTGCGCACCAAATCTCATAAGCGACATAGAGCAGCGATATTTCACAGCGTATTCCTGGTGAAAGCACGCATCTTTCCTCGATAAAACCTGAAGTATTATCCTGGCTCTCTCTATAACCTGTGGTTGCTTCCTCAACTGCAACCGGCGCGTGTAAGCCTTCTTCCTGCCACATAGCGCAACCGCGCACCATCCATGCGAGGATGCCGGGGAATTCGTCGGCGATCCTGGCTTTGAGATCGGGGTCTTTGATCTTCTGGGGTCCGGTTGCCTTATCGGCGTCAACGAAGGTGACGGAGAACGGCAGGAGCCGGATGCGTCGCCAGATTGCGTAATCCGAACCGCGGATCAGGGGCTTGTGATTGGTGGCGAGCCATAGCTTGAATTTCGGGGTGAAGGTGAAGAATTCCTTGTGGAGGAAACGCACCTTCATGGCGTCGCCGCCGGTCGCCTGCTTGACCAGCCCTTCGGCCAGGTGGCGGCCGTGTTCGGTTTCGACCACGGAAACGAAGCGCGCGGCGGCGAGGCTGGCAACATCGTTAGGGATGCTGGCCTGTGGTTTTGAGGTAAATGTCTCGCTGGCGGCACTCTCGACGTAATCCGCGAGGATGGCGGAAACCGTTTCGAGGAGCACGCTTTTGCCGTTTGCGCCGCTGCCGTGAAGGATGAACACGACCTGTTCTTTTGTGCTGCCGGTCAGGGAATAGCCGAGCGCGCGTTGCAGGAAATCGACCAGATCGGTATCGCCATCGAAAATTTCGGATAGGAAGCGTAGCCAGATCGGGCAGGTAGCCGAGCGGTCGTAGTGGGTTGCGCAGATATTGGTGATCAGGTCGGCTTGATCGTGTGGGCGCAATTCGGATGTGCGCAGGTCAACCGTGCCATTCTGGCAGTTGAGGAGCCAGGGGTCGGCGTCGAGGTCGTCGGATTCGGAATGAATATAGGGCTTGGCCTGTTCGAGCATGCCGGAAATCCGGCCGCTGTTGCCGGAAGAGATCGCCCACTTGACGCGCTTGATTTTGCCTTTGCCAAACGGGAGTGCGGCGGCAGTCTCAAGCATGGCCGCCGAGGTTTCGTGCGCATGGCGCCGGGCGATTATCGCCTCGGGGTCCAGCGCGTAGCGCTTGCCGTCCCAGACATGCCAGCCGCGACCGAGAACGTATCGCAGCACCGCGCCATGTTGCGCAATCATGGTTTGGGCGTTGCCGATATCGTTCTGTATGAATGATCCAGGAGCCGGGCTCGGGTCGTCTTCGGGATCAGCCTCCTTGGGTGCGGTCTTGGCACTACTGACGCTGCGTAACCGTATGACGGTTCCGCCGGGCGAGGCTTGGTCGGCCGGAGCGAATTTTACTCGCGCGCTCTCAGCCATGCGGCGAATGGCGGCTTCCTCGCGATTCCAGTTCCAATTTGCCGCGAGGCCGCCTGCCGCTGACTGTGTGGCGGCAAGCAGCAGCGTCACGATCGCGGCATCCTCGGCGCCCTGGGCGGCAAGTGAGGCTGACACTGACAGTTGGGTTGCGTGTATGCCCGCCTCGCCGATCCCGAGATAGGTCATTGTGGCGAGTCGAGCCGCGACATCGATCGATGGCTTGAAGGTCAACGTGCGGGCTGCGGCGAGGTATGGATTATCGTCAGCTGCCAGCGGCGCTGAACGGGCGTCACCGTTGCTGAGCGGCGGCGCTGGCGCCGTCAGCAGTGGCCTCTGCGTATCGAGCATATCGACGACATCGCTGAACTCGCATCGGCTCCATGTGGAGCACGGGAGCACGGTTACCGGGCGCAACTCGCCCGACTTGGTGTTGTGCGTGCCCGGTAGGCGCATGATGCGAGCGAGCTCGCAAACCGTGATGTCGCCCGCGACAACCCCGGCGAGCTGCTTTAAGGCCGAGACGATCGCTAACTCGGTTGCTGCCCAGTCGTCGGCTGACTGGCGAATGTCGATAGCCTCTGATAGCAGCCAATAGGCATGAATGCCGCCGCCGCTATCGACCACCACGCCCGGCGGGACCGGCAGCGACAGAAGCGCATCGACCGCCGCGTCCTTTTCGATCCCCAGCTTATAGGTGTCGATATCGACCCAGAGCGCCGGTAGTTCGCACAGGTGTGATCTATCGCCCTTGGCGGCACCAGAGCGCCGCGTGGCGACGCCAAAGTACATCGCTCGGTCGAGATCATCCCAACGCCGGCAGTGGTTGATGACGAGGCTGGCGTTGCGGGTGAATAGTGGACGATTCAGTCCGGCGTCGCGCTCGTTTGGCAGCGCGCGGATTTCGATTGCCTCGATCGTAGAGGCGCCGAAGAAGTCGCGCAGGAAGGTGACGGCGCCCGCGTAGTCAACGTCGCGCACGAGCACCGCCCTCCCTTACGTTACTAGGCCAGGCGCCTTAAAATGGGATTTCGTCGTCGAGATCGCGGGACATTTCGGTTGTTGCGGGCGCAGGCGCGTTGAGCCTAGCGTCGCGCGCCGCGTAGCCTACGCCTGTCTTTTTCGACGCAGGCTCCGCCGCGTCGCCGAGCGAAAGCTTGTCCGCTTTCGTCCAGCCCACGAGATTGAATACCGGCACGTAAGTTTTGCCGTATTTGGCGTGCATGTAGAAGTCATTAGCCAATTCGATGACCGGAATCATTCCGGGACGCATGCGGTACTCCAGCCCATAAGCCTTGCACAGCTTGCCGATCGCGTTGAGGCCGCCCTTGCTGCCGGTCGAATAAATGTAGATTTCGCCAGCATTATCGACCATTTGCAGCGAGTTGGTGAACATCCAGGGATCGCGCGGCGCGCCGCTGCGATCGTCCTTTTCCCAAAGCGCAGGATCGTTATCGCCGAGGGATTCGCGACGTGGTAAGGGCTTCTGGTCGCTCAGCAACTCCAACAGGTCGTCGGTGACCTGGCCGCCGAACCAACGCCGCCAGCCGATCATCAACCCTTCCATGTTCGCGGCGAGCCTCGTGCCGATTTTCACTTCCGTGCCATCCTGGCCGGCAAGAAATTCGCCGTTTTTGAAGGTCAGGAACAAGCCCTGTTGCTGAATCGCCTTTGCCGCGTAGGAGGTGTAGGGGTCCGGCCCGATCTGCGCGGGCACGCTAGCGGGCGTCATCGCGCCGCCATTCGCCAGGTTTGTCTCGTTCGTCATTTCTCTGTTCCTCTTTCTGGTTCACGTTATCGTGAGCCGGGCACCCGGCTCACCGACCTTGCGAAACGGCGACAGGTCGATCCCCGCGGCCGAGGCCGCTTTCTGATCGAGGGTTTCGCGTCCCTTGGTAGGAACCCACGAGATACCCCAACCGTCGCCGCCAACTCCGCGGACGCCATGCGTTCGCAGGGATTCTGTGATGTCGAATTTTGCCTTGTTGTGGTCTGCCGAGCGCGCATCAACCTCGGCCGCAAGCGCGCGTTCGGCATCGCGCAGCGCCCTTAATTCTGCGAGCGCATTATCGCCGAGCGCAGGCCCCCCGTCGCTATCGCGCGGAATGCCGGCGACCGTGGCGGCCTGGCAATGCGACGCCCAGGGGCAATAGCCGCATTCCGCGCCACCGGAGAGTTTTCCTTCGGGCGCGAGGGCAAGAGGATCGGTTGTTGCCATGATGAGGGCCGAGCGCTCTTGTGCCGCAGCATAGATCGCGGGATCAAACGCGATGGCGAACTCGGTTACCTCGTCAAGATATGAGGCATCGATGTAAGAAATTAGCGCGTAGTCGGGCTTCCAGGGGGTGTGTGCGCGTAGCAGGCCGATCTGCGTTTGCACTTGGAACTTGTGGTGCGCGCGGGCGGCGCGCAGATCCGCGCGCGGATCAATCGACTTGCATTCTACCGCAATGCAACATGACGGCCCGATATCGGGAACGCCAAGCCAGGCAAGGGATTCCCGAGGGAGTCCAGTTAGAACCCCGTCGGGAGTGGCCGAGAGATAGCCGTCAACAATCGAGCGCTGCTGGTCGCCAGCCAGTTCGAGAGCGACACCAGGAGGTAGCGTTGCGCGCAATCCCGGAACCCAGTAATGATCCTCGATCAGCGTGCCGCGCAGCCGCGCGCCGTAGCGATCGGCATAATCAGGATCGCGGGGCGCTGCGTTTTTCTCGAACCATGTCTTGCGCAGGCAGGCGCCGACCTCGGACGCGCCAATGGTGTTTCTTCGGTCGTGCGAAAACTGGCGATCGAGGGTCGCGGCGTATTCGCGCAACAACGATTTGATCGACAGCATGTGGCGTCCCTCGCGACGCGTGAAGGGTTGCGTGCGAGGCAAACCCTGTGGAGCGCCGCGCCCGAGAGACAGCCGAGGGATCAGCCCGATCGGCCCCGCACGCGCAAGCATCTTACGCCGACGGCGGGCCGGCGCAAGCGGGTTTAGGCAATAGCCCCGCGATCAGCGCCGTCTGCCGGCTGACGGGCGTATGGCCGCTTAACTGGCGATACAGCGTGAAAATAGACAGACCGAGCGCATCGGCGGCCCGTTGCCGCGTCATGCGCCGGGCGGCAATCCAATCGCGCAATTCGTCCTTGGTCATGCGCGCGAGCGTAACATGGCCGAGTAAACAATATGCTATGCAGTATTATGCTAGCTGGCATGAATGATATGTTGGCGGCAGGTGGCAAAATGCTATGATGCGCCATCAACGCGGAGGGACTGATCGATGGCGCACGTCAAATACTTGTCTCCTCCCGCTCTTGATTTCTCTCGCGCAATGCGGTCTTGGCAATTCCATAGAAGGCGATAGCAGCGTCGATGGTCCGCTTAACCTCTTCCTCGCTATCGGCCTCGAAACAAAAGTACGGCGAAGCCGCTGTTGATACGGCGATAAACCTGCCATTCTTGCGGCGAGCGATCTTCACAATCAGATCAGCCATCGTACCCTCCTATCTCCACCTGGCCGCCGCAGCCCGCTTCGCGATGTCGCGCCGCTCGGGAGCAGTCAGCTTCTTAGCGCGCGCCTCCGCACCGGCGCGCCCGCTACGCACCTTTCCAGAAGGCGTTTTCAGCTCCTCCTCAATCTCGCCCGTCGCGATCTTGGCAACCGTGATCGCACAGCCAATCATATCGGCTGGTCGGCGCTCGCCCCTCGGACCGCGGGGCATTCACATTTCCCATACGGGAAACATCGTGATCTTGTGCATCATCGCTCCCCTGGCAAAACGGCCGGGCCGTCCTACACATTCCCGGTTAACGGCCGCATAACAGCCGCGTGTGCAACCTGCACATAACACTTCCGTTCATTCGGCTAAAGCGCCGAATGCGCAGTTTGGCGATGTTTGGACAGATTGTCCCGCAAAAATCTGCAATCATCCGCGTTTGGCCGCGAATTGCGCCGTGAGGTCGTCACGCTGCCGATTTCCGGGAAGTAGCTGTACATGGGTTTTCGATCCCGTCGCGTCAATCCCACCGAAATTTCAAACTGATGCACTACCAGGGCGCCAGGCATCTACCAGACATGCGACACCTGCGCCGGGAAGGGGTCAATCACTACCTCCCGCCTCGATATCGAGCGAGCTGAGCGCCACATTGCCGAGCAAGTCCGCTGGCTCGACGATGTAGCCCGGCAGGCGTGCGACCAGATCCGCGAGCGGCTGCATACCTATGGTTTCCGGCCCCGCCTATCCGGTGTCGCCAGCCAGCCGGCGGGAACGGACGAATACGATCGCCGGGAAACGGAACGCGCTCGGCTGACGACGGAGCTAGCCGCAGCCGGCGAGGAATGCCAAGCGATTCGCGACGCGGCCAATGCGGCGGTCGAGCCTGGCCGCGAGTGGACTGCCGAATACATGGCCGAAATGCTGGCGCCGGCACATGCCGCCGATTCGCGTTGGGCTATATTGCAAGGAGAGTTGCGGGATTGTGGGCACCCGGACCTCACCCGCTATGTCGCGGCCGGCATCGAGGGAGATATTCATGTCGATACCCAGGCATGGCGCCGGTATTACGGGCGGGCTAAGCCGACGCATTCGATCGTCATAACGCCGGGCCAGGCGCCGGGCGATCTTGAGCTTGATTTGCTGGTCGAGGAAGCTGTCGGCGCGATCCTGGGGCTGACGCCGGTCGAGATTGAGCCATCGCTGTGGGGGTCAATGTTCTTCGACCCAAAGCGGGATCTCGCTCTTGCCGCGTGATTTGATCTGGAGGGACTCAGCGAGGGCGAAGTGCAAACTGAACGCGGCGGAGCGCAGGCAAAAGCGGGTTACCGACTTCAACAACACGCAATCGATGTGTTACGCCGCAGGACGCGACGCCGGCAACCGATCGATGCGGGCTGCCGGGCGTGGGGTCTGGAATGAGGATGACGTTACGGCCGCGACGGCGACGTTCTACCGGCTCGCGGCGGCGCTGGACAGGGAAGACGGGTCACATGAAGAAGACGCTTGTGAAGATGCGGCTTGGCAGTTTGACGGCAATCCTGACGGCGCGCATCTATCTCGGCGTCCGCGAGTATGGGGCTTGCCAGGTTATCGCTATCGATAACTGCGGGCAGCCCAATCGTGTAGCCCGCCACTTGCCGTTGCGCCGCGATCTTAGCGACCATAGCGCGACATTCGGGTGGGGCTATCAGGGTCCCGGCCCGGCGCAGCTCGCCCTGGCGCTGCTCGCCGACTATCTCGACGACGACGACCTAGCCGTCGCGCTGCACAAGGAGTTCGCGCGCTCGTTCATCGCCCACCTTGACGGCAATATCTGGTTGATCTCGGCCGACCAACTGACCGATCTCCTCCTGCGACTCGTCGCCGAGCAAAATCCGCTGAGAGAACCCATAATGGCAGTTGGCGGTCGGCGCCCTATGCAGCGGACGGCGGATCGCGCTCGGGCGGCAGAACGACGCGACACTGAAGCCGTTGCAACCGGATCTTCGCGGCATGCTCCAGACGATTGTACGGCTGGGCCTCCAGCAACGCGCACAAGTTGACCTCGGCCATCGTGCGGTGTTCGCGAAACGGGAAACGGCGATGCTTGCTGACAGCTTGGCTCGTCATGCTTTCGACCTCCTCTTGCGTGCGCCGACCTGATCACTCGCCGGCCACATTGGAATGCACTCCCCGCTCTCGGCGGCATCCGCAAACCCGCGCCGGATAGCCTCGTCGCTCGGCTTCTCCGTGCGCAAGGGGATGTTCCACGACAGCAGGATCTGGCGAACCTCCTCTTGCGATTCGGCGACGCCCATGCAGTGCCCGAAGGCGAGCATTATCTTCTGGAAATCACGCTGCGGATCCGACAGCGCCCCCCGGCTCGGGGTCCGCCTCCCTGGTCGTCGTGGTCGCTTCATCTCAATCCAGCCAATAAAGCGATCCGGGCCGAGGAATATCAAATCGAATATGCCGGCTTTGACCCCCATGGCCTTGAGGATGCCGCCGCGCACTTCGCCGCCGCCGCCGTGCCCGATCGCGGAAAAATACCACGGCGGCGGAAGCGCCCAGGCGAGCCAGTCCGCGACCTCGCATTGCAGATCCTGCTCCGGGTGCGCCCTCTTTTTTCGCGGAGGCCCGCGCTCGAACCGCTCGATATCGAAGCCGGCGTTTCTCATGTCATAGCCCGCAAGGCCGCGCGGCCTATAAATTCGGCGTATGCTGGGGGAATAGATTGGCTCAGTTCAGCAATGGTCATCCAGTCGATACCGAGCGCGACCCGCGCATCATCCGCCGTGTAGGTGCGCCTAACCCGATTCCTCTCAATGTTTTGCTGAGGGGTTGACCCGGTGCCCGTAATTAGCCGCCGGCCATCTCGTTTCCAGTTGTGCGGGCCGTGGCCGGTCACGCCGATAACGTCCGCGCGACGCCGAGCATCCGAGCTCTCGTCTCGGCACCCCTCGCCATAGACCCCAACCGTTCGACAATCGGTCGCGGATGTGACCGCCGTAAACGCCTAGTACCGAAAAGCCATGCCGGCACTCAGGCTCAAGGCATCCGAAAGAAGTTTCAAAATAGCGATGCCTGCGCAACTCTGCGCCACATGGCGTTTGGAGATCGAACATCGTGCCGCAAAGCCGGATTGTCGCTTTCAGCGGCGCACCCGGCACGTTCTCGATGACGTAGGGTCGGCCGCTCGCGATCAACAGCGCCCGCGTCTCGGGTATCCGATCGGCGTGCGGCTTGCTGTTCCACATTTTACGAAGCGCGGTGTACGCCTGGCACGGCGGCGACGCCCAGATCAGATCAAACCGAGACAGGTCTACGGGCGGCACAAGTGCGTCGGCCTGGATGAAGGGAAAGGGGTAATGCCGCTGGCGCGCGATGTCGATGCCCGTCACGTCGAACCCGGCGCGATGCAGGCCCATACTGGCACCGCCGGCGCCGCAAAAAAGGTCGAGCGCTCTCATGGTTCGCCTTCACGTTTCAAAACCTCAGCGGCCCGCCGCAGAATCGTAACCACTTCCGCGCAATGCGCTTCACCTTCGCCACCGCTGGCCTCAATAACGACGGCTCGGCGAAGATCACGGATCAGCCGGATCAGTTCCGATCTTTTGGCGCGCTTCATTCGCCGGCTAGGTGCCGCGTCGCCGATCCAGCCTGGCGTGTATCGCGCTCGTGCTGGGGCGGCTAAGCTCCTGAACGACGACAGGCGGCAGGTCGCGCAACTCGGCGTCTGAAATGGTCATGGCCTGGGCCGTAGAAAGTCGGCCGAGCGCTTCGAGTCCGCCCGGCTCAGCTTCGTCGGGCGGCGCCGGGTGGACTTCGGATGTCTCGGGGGGCGCGGGGGCTTAGGCTTGCTCGGCATCCGTGAACTCCCCGAAAGCTACATCGTGGCCGACCGTAGTAAGCTGCCGCCGCAGGCCGCGCCGAACGCTCCCTGACGGAATCGGCCAGATCTCCGCCAGCGAGCCTAGCGGTTTCGCGGTCGGCAAACGCATATCAGGAAATGGGGCAAGCCCCAAAACAGCGAAGATCGCGAGTGCGCGCTCGATCTCGTCCTCACTCGGCTCCGGGTTGCCGCGAGCGCTATTACACTTCCTATGCGCCAGCACGACGTTGCCGGCATTACGCCCACCTCGACTTACCGGATAAATATGCTCCCGCGACCATCCGCGACCGTGATTGCTGGCGACGCGCATCAACATCGCCTCGCCACAATGAAAGCAGCGGCCGGATTGAACAACCCATAGCCGGTTGACGAGCGACGATTTATCCCGGGTCGGCAACATGGGCGGCTCCCCGCGTTTCGGCTGTCTGACACAGCGCTCGCAGATTCCGGTCGTCTCGCCTGAACTCGTCAACGAGCTGCGTCACGACCGAAAATCCCGTCGGTGCATTGGTTGCCCCAGCCCCGCGCCGGTGAGAGCGAGGCGCTCCCCGCCAGCGATCCAACGCCTCCCAAATCCGCACACCCCGGACCGCAGCCCGTGCCTTGTACCGCTTGTAGCAGGTCGCATCGCAAAACCGCTTCGGGCGGTCGCCTTCGGGCAGTTTTTTGCCGCACGTCGGTTCCTCGCATAAACCGCCCAGGAGGGGCGTCCAGCGGGTTCCCCTATCTCGCATAGCACCCTCCCCCACGTTCGTGAACAGAGTGCTACTGTACGGGGAAACGCTAGGGTTTGTCAATGGCTGTATTGAGCGATCGTGGTAGTCGCGCCCGCCGCAAACGATTACCCAGTATCGGCTGGTCATCAATTCGCCGCAAACAGATCGGCTCTCCCACGCTCGCGTTCGGCAGTTCTAAGGTTGGCGACAGCCTGGCGATAGTACGACGCCTTGAGTTCGGCACCGATGAAACGGCGTCCCATTTCGAGCGCGACATATCCCGCGCTGCCGATGCCGGCGAAAGGTGACAACACCACATCGCCGGGGTTTGTCCAGACCTGTAGACATCGCCGAATAACGGTCAGCTGCAGCGGCGAGATATGCCGTTCGTCATGTTCCTGGCGGGATAGACGACGCGACAGCACATCGCCCTGTACGATATCGGTCCAGATCGGTTCGGCGTACCGTTGCCAAATCAGGATCGACTTGTGCTCATCGAAAGTTCTGGTGCCGCCGCGCTCGTGAGTCCGCACGGCTGCGGCGGTCAACTCTGCGTCGGTCTGATCGTCTCCGTGATAGGTCTCGAAGATACCCGACATCGGCGCATCATTTGTGCCAGGCTTCCGCATGGTGATGATGCTGTCGGCCACGGCCATGCGGCTTAACGCCGAGTCCTTGACGACCTGCTTATGCAGCAATCCAATCGCCTTGGTCCGCTGCATCGCCGAAACGGGGTCTTTGCGGATACAGACACGCGAATGGAAAATGAAGCCTACCTCCTGGCAAAGCCGGATGTTCTCACCGGGGAAGTCCCGCATACCAATAAAGCCATCGCGCGTAATCGATGTCGGCAGATCCATACAGTGGATGCTGATAAGCCGCCCAGGCTTCAGCGTGCGGTAGACGCCCTCGATCACGAAGCGATAGTGATCCCAGAACACGCGATCATCGCTGTTATTGGACACATCGCGCGGATCGTCGCTGAACGTATAGAGTGAGGCGAAGGGCGGGGACCACAAGCCATAGTGCACGGAGTCAGCCGGTAACCCCCGCATCATTTCGATGCAGTCAGAGTTGTAGAGCGCCCACATGTCGCCTTGATCCTGCGCCAGGACGTGCGAGGTGGTTATCATCGGATGTGCTCAATCGGGCCGTTGGGGTCAGACATTTGCCAATCCGGCCAGCGGCGCCCTTCGTTACGCTCCTGTTTAATGATTATGGCGTTGGCAATAATCTCGGGAGAATGCCCCGCTCGCCATGCGCCATCAAGAGCAAGCAAGATTACATCGACCCATTCAAACACGTCGGTCGGATTGGCCTCGACCTCGCTCAATTCTTTACGAATATGCGCGATTACGCCGGCCGCACGATTACCTGGCCCAAAAGTCCGCCGCGAAAACTCGCGTTGCCGATAGATATGGGCGACGAGGTCTAGGCTGTCAGCCATGTGGGGACCTTCATGGGTATTTGGGGATTGTAGGCCGCGCTCGCATTCCGACCGCCGACAACGTTTTCGCGCATCAGGTCACGCATGTGCCCGGCCATCGCGTCGAGCATCAGATCGAATGCGTGTTCCTTGCGCCTCAGATTGGCGACAACAGCGCCCTCTAGCTCGGAAGCAACAAAATATACCTCCACGGGCCGGAGCTGCCCGAAGCGCCAGCATCGACGGATCGCCTGATAGACCTGCTCGAAGCTGTCGGTTAGGCCGACGAAAAGCATACGGTTGCAGTGCTGCCAATTCATGCCGTGGCCGGCGATCGATGGTTTGCTAACCAAGATTGGCGGGGTGCCTTCCTTGAATCCAAGCAGCAGCGAAACTTTCATATCGACCGGGTGCCGCCCGGCGACCTGCATCGCGGTCGGCAACATCCGCTCGATTGCGTCGGCCTCGCTGTTTAGGTTGCACCATATCAGCCATGGCTCATCCGGCTCTTGGCTTACGATCTTAACTGCGGCGGCTACGCGCTCCGTAGCGGTATCCTTGCGCACGCCAATACGCTCGCCGAGGGTTGAGGCTGCGATGGGGAATAACATGCCCCCGGTGGGCTTATAGGGGGCGGCTACAGTGATCTGTTTCAGCCGAAGCGCCGGTAGATCATATCCCGGCTCGTCGAATCCGAGATCGGAAGGGTGTCGAACCATAACCGACCATGAGGCGAGCCAACGCCAGAAATCCTTAGCTGCGTGGCGTTTTAGCCGCCACCCGTCATTCCCCTGGCTGTGATCGTTCGCGCGGATAGAGCCGTCATGGACGAAGTACATTGACAACATTTCTTTGGAAGTCATCACTCCAAGAAATTCCGCGTGTTGCCCCAATTCGGTGTAATCGTTTGGCGCAGGCGTTGCGGTGCAACATAGTTTCCACGGCGTGTTTAGACACGCTTCGGTGAGCATTGCCCGCGTTGCGCCATCCTGCGATTTGATGATGCCGCTCTCGTCAAGCACGATCCCGGCATATTCAGAAATATCGAATTTTCCAAATCGCTCGTAGTTGGTGACCACGATATTGGTGCGCGCCGCATTCTGATCGGTGGCATAGGCGACGCCGGCAATCCCAAACTTCACGGCCTCGGCGACGGTCTGCTCTGCGACAGCAAGCGGCGTCAGCACAAGTACGCGTGATTGCGCCTCGGCGACAACAGCCTGCGCCCACGCGAGTTGTTGCAACGTTTTACCGAGACCCGTCCCCTCGAACATCGCCGCCCGCCCGCGGCGCAGCGCCCACGCGGTAATCGCGCGTTGAAATGGCTTTAGTGCTGCGGGCAACGCCGGCACGGCAGATAGTCCGCTCGGGGGTGAACCTGGCGATTTATTCGCGAGGAAGGCGGCGTAATCAGCCATCACATTCGCTCTATCTCGTCGCGCAGGGCGGCCCGCATCGCCGGCAGCATCTCGCGCCAGCGAGCGCGCAAATGCTCGTCCAGCGAGAGGAAGCCGGGGCGCCTCGGTTTCTTTATCGGTATCCTGCCCAAATGAAACGCCTGGCGGCGAACAGCTGCTGGCGTAGTGCCTACGATAGCCGCGATTCCCGCCGACCCCAGGCCGGTCGGGGCCAACTCCCGCAGCTTGTCCACTTTATCGGGCGTCCACCGCATTTTCTGTCTCCGCCAATTGAACTTATCAACTATGATCAAGCGTTTGGTAGTACCAGCGATGCAGGAAAGGCAGAGCGAACGGATCGTACCCCGATCTGCCCATCTGCCATGCCCAAAGCATGCGTCCAGTACGCCCGTTACCATCCATGTAGGGGTGCAGGGTTTCAAAGCGGCAGTGAACATCCCATGGGTCTCTTGCCGACCGCGGATCTCCCGCTTCGGCATTTGCTAGATCAAGGATGCCCCTTATTAGGTGCCGGAGAATTTGCCGACCGCCCGGTGGCGCCAGATGCCGGCCTACTCGAACATCCATCCCTTGCTGATCCCGCAACGGCTGGCCTGGCGCAAACGCATCCTGGAGCCTGTTGAGATCGGCGACGCAAACCACAAGCAACAGTAAAAATCGTTTCGCTGCCTCGATTTCATTCGGTAGAGGTGCGCGAACAATGCCCTCAATCGCGTTACTCTCTCGAATGAAGCGCCCAACTTGCTTAGTGTCCACAATGCCTCCCGCAAAAACCGTGATGATGGGGCTATCCGGGGCGTTACCAAGGGTCTCGCCGAAAAGCATGAGCCGTTCGTCCGGCAGCGGCTCCGAGACCCTTCCCATCGTGTTTCACGCGCCTGGATCGGCACCTCTGGCGCCGGGGCCGGCTGGGATGCCGGCAGGGCCGCTTGGCTGGTTACGGGAGGCGTGATTGGACATATGGCCCCTCGCCGCCTTCGGCTTGAAAACCCGGCTCTCGACGGTGTGCGGGAAACCGGCGTCGCTGAGCGCGTTCTGTAGCTCCTTGATCGCGGCCTGTATCGCGGGCACGGCGCTCTCGAAGGTCAGGATGTGTTTGTGCGTGGTCGGCTGTGCGGTCGGCATGGTTCGTCTCCTGTGGATGGTCTGAATCGTCCGCAGCAGGACGGCCGGATCTGCTGTCATTTTTTTGCGGTAAGAGCGGTTACATTCGGATGTTTCGTTTTCATATGTCGCGCGACGTTCTGGAAACTGCGATTGCAACACGGACAGACGGCCGCCACAGCGCGCCTTTGCACGCGTCGCAATTCCCGCTCCGCTTTGATGCGGGCATCCACAGCCTCGGACTGAATCCTGTACGCGCGATCTCGTTCTTCTTCTGCCCGCGCCATCTGCTGTTTCAAAACGTCGCGCTCGCGACGGAGGCGGTCAACCTCACTCTCGGCATACCACCGTTGATGCCCGTTTGGACACCACCATATCCGTTGGTCCTTGCGGCGCTCGTCGCGAAACCCGTCAGGCAACCAATAGTTGATGCGGCATTCGGGGCATTCAAAGCACTCAAAGCTGCGTTCCAGGGTGACGGTTAGCGTTTTCATCGGCCGGCCGGCTGGATCTCGGCACGGCCCGCTTCCGAAAGCCGCCAGTAGCCGCCCGCATAAGATGCCAAGCCTAGGCGGCGACAACGCTGCCGCGCTTTATCCTCCTCCCAACTCGCTGCAGGCAACTGCGATCGGTCGCAGATCCCATCGTGCTCGGCAAGCCGCCGAAGGAAAACCACCTCTCTCGCGCTCAGCGGCGCACGAGACGCCCGTGCCGCGGCGTTGGCCCGTTTCAGTCCATCGCCCATCCGGACCCCCTGTCTCAAACGACGTGCATCGGCATCAACACCAACGTGATGCTCGGGTCGGCCGGATCGGTGAACAGAACGGGAGAGGCCAGATCGCAAAACGCAATGCGCGTCTGCCCGCCCGACACCTTCAGGATGTCGCCGAGATAGTGCCGGTTGAAGCCGATCTCGAACCGAGGCCCGTCATAAGCGGCGGCCATGCTGCCGGACGCCGATCCCCACAAAGTAGAATTAACGCTGATCGCGAGCATGTCCGGCGTTAGCGTCAGGCGCACACCCGCATCGTGGGGCGAGCACGTCGGCGTCACCCGATGCAGAAGCCCCGCCAGGGCTTTCGTATCAAGGGTCAGGATCTTATCGTTTCCCGTAGGGATCAGGCGATCGATATCCGGGAATGTTCCGTCGATCATCTTTGCCCGGAGCGTGGCGTGCCTGCGTTGGAATCGCCCGTATGGCGGTTTGCCGCCGCTTGAGAACGCCAGCGCTATCGGATCGTCGCCGCGCGAACCGACCGAGGCGATGGTCGCGGCGTCCCCATCATCGGCCGGCAGATTATCCGGCTTGATCTCGGCCCGGCCCGCCGCGACCATCGCCTCGGTCGGTTCGCGCGGCACGATGACGTAGCCGGCCTCCGCGATCGCCCGCTTGTGCTCCTCAATGGCCGCGCGAGCGAAATTGCGCCACTCCTCACGGGTGAAGGTGAATTCGATAGTCAGAGGTTCGCCGCTGTCGTCTTCGTCAAGATCGACCCAGGGTTCGGCCGCGGCCGCAGCCATTGCCGACGCGACGCGCTCGATCACCTCGTCGTTCATCCGCATCCTCCGGCCGATGACCCGCAATCGAGACGACGCCCCCGGCGTGGTTGGGGATTGCGGGGCACCCCAGTGACGCGGCACCATGATCGACCATAAACAATGGCCTGCACACTTTGTTTTTTGATGCCAAATGTCGCCGCAAGAGATTTTTGGGTTTCTCCTGATAATATTCGACGATAAATCTCGTCAGCCTGCGCCGCGGTTATTTTGTGTATCGGGCGCTCTTCACCATGTGGCATACGTCCCTTCTCGCGGCAGTCGCGCATGTTATCGGCTTGGCTACCGAGCCACAAATGATCGGGGTTAACACAAATCGGAAAATCACACCTATGGTTGACTTGCATACCATCGGGAATCTCGCCGCAGAAAAGCCTGTAACTTACGCGATGCGCCATCTGGAAACGATCGCCGAAGCGTAAAAGCCCATAAACACCATTTTGTTTCCCTACCCAAAGCCAGCATCCGCTGTTTGGTTCAGGCATACATCTATCAAGAAAACGCTGTTCCGAAGAACGCAAAGCAGCAAGAGGAATCATGAACACCCACCGGAGGAACCGCCACAGTCCAAACAAAGAAGGCATACACCGGCCCGGATCATTCGCGAACTCCCGCAATCGTCGCAGAAATCGCCGCTCAACGAGGGCTGCCGGGGCGTCTTGGGGATGACGTGTCGTGCGCCCGGCGGGCATTCGTTCCAACCTCCGCCCGGCAGCCGACACGCGCAATCCTTGATGCTGCCGCCGTAAAGGCGCAGGCACGTCATCGCTCGGACTCCGGGGGCTGCGGCTCGTCGGAGAGATCCCCCGGCGGTATGCGGTAAAAGCCACGCGCGAAAGGAGGTAACTCTTGGGGCACAATCTTTCGTTCGATCCGCTCCCACCATGCGGCCCGCCCATCTTCTAGCGTAACGGGACGCCACGCAAACCATGGATGCCAAGATTGTTGTGTTAGGTACCTTGGCATCCAGATCATTGGGCACGCTCCCCGAAAATGTCCGGCCGCATGGCATGGCGGCTGATCCCCGTCATTGCCTCTAGCCGCAACACACGCTCAGCCGGGATACGCCGCCAGCCTGAAACAGATGGAGCGGCGATACCAAATGCCTCGGCGATTTTATTCACGCCGCCAGCCCTGGCGATGACTTCCTCGATCACGCTCGGTCTATCCATGTAGCCAAGATAGGGGAAGGCTATCGTTGCCGTCAACAAAAAAATAGGATACCCCTAAATTCTCGTTGACAGCACGGTTAGCCGGCGCCTATCTTAGCGCCATCGCAAGGGAGACGGGCATGGCCAAGCTGGGCGACGCGCCGAAGATCAAATTCAAAGTCCCCGCTGGCCAAGGGTCGGCTGAGGGGTACGCCGTCTATCTCGGCAAGGATCCCATCGGTTACGTGAAGCGGTACGATCGCGGTTGGTGGCGGGCCGATGACGCAAATGGGGAGGTGCTGTACCTTTTCTCCCGCGCATCGGCCGCGTCCTGGCTTTGTGGCCGCTTCTCTACAAACTATAAATGGGGCGTGCCCCACAGTCATTAGAGCGTCGCACGATCGGGGGAGCATGACATGACCGAGAGCATCGCGGGCGACATCATCACCGAGACGCGCGACGGCGACGGAGGACAGACGCTCACACTCCGCCGCACGCCGGTTGCCAAAGTGCTGTCCTTGACCATCGATGGGCTTGAAATACCGCTGGGCTACGGCGCGACTGGCGCAGGGTGTTGCCTCACAGGGAATAACACGCTGGTGCTGTGGGGCTATGTCTTCACCCGGCGGCCCGGCAACGTGGTCATTCGGTATCGGGTCACGCAGGCGCCGGATGCCGCACCGCCCGGCTACTCGGAGAAGATCCGCGACTGGGCGATACGTACCGCGAGAGAGCGGCCCGCCGGCACGGTTGACGGCGTTGCGATCGAGAGCGAGCGAAAGCTGGCGCGCGTCACGGGGGCACTTCGGCGGCTGATCGAGTGCTACGACCTCGATCACCAATATCCAGCCGCAACAGATTGGAACGAGGCCCGCGCCGCGCTCAAGGAGATGGATGATGTCTGACATCAACGCCGCCATCGACGTGCTGAGCGCCGCTCTTGCCGACCTGCGCGATCGATTCGTAGCTGCCGGCAAGATAGGGAAACACGCGGTTTCTTCGTTGAGCCTGTTTTCCGACGGGACAGGCAGACTCAAGGCCGATTCTATGGAGCCGATTGGTCCCTTGTCCTTCGGCGACCTAAGACAACCGCTCGCCGAGGCGTTTGCCGCCGCCGAAGCGTATCTCGACGCCCCGCCGTTCAGGCCCGGCCAGCTGGTTGTCGAGCGCGACCACCCGCAAGATGGCCACGGTACGGTTGTTAGCTGTCTCTGCAGCAACGCCGGGTGGCGGGCGGAAGTTATGTTTGGGCCGTCTACCCTACACTCTCCCGCCAATATCTATGTCCTGCTCCCGGCCGGCTGGCGTGACCCGCCGCTCCCTCCCATGAGCCATCTTGCGCGCCTGGAGTTGTTCACCGATGGGCCGCTCTCGGCAGAAGATATCGCAGAGGCTCGCGCCGCCGATGCGGAACGTGGCGCGAAGAGCGCAGCCTGGATGCGGGAGATGGCAGCGTGGCATCTCGAATGCGGGGCTTTAGTCAACCCCGAACTCGCGAAAGACGAGGCGCGGAGGGCGCTGGCGCTCGCCGACGAGATCAACCCCAAGGGAAAACGGTAAATGGCACTATTCGATGTAATCGAAGTGGAAATTGCCGCCCCTCATCGCGTGCGAGTGCTGAACGCGGCCAAAACCGAAGCGAATGCAGAGGCCATTGTTAAGATGGCCGTGATGCGGCGGGGCGTGGAACATTATTTTTTCAAGACATGCCCAACAGGCGCCTATCACGACGGGGATGTTTTGAAGGTTGCGAGTCAAGAGCGATGCCCCGGCGGGTAATAGACAGGATAGGGCTGGACCAGGCTTACACCCTGGGGGCTATCCGCAAGAGCGGGATGCGGTCGCGACGCTCCCCCGCCGCCCGATAGAAACAGCCCAATCCGGGGCATCGCTTTTGGCTCTTAAAGCCATCTCGTTCCTGCCCACTAGAACAATGGAGGCGTCCATGCCCGACATAGATCGTATCTTCCTGACCGTCAACGGCAAGCGACGGTCGCTGGCGTGGCTCATCAAAAACGCCGCCGCAGCGACCGACGTGTGGGTCGATAATTGCCCCGGCCTCGCAGCGCTGCCAGAATTGCCCGCAGCGACCGTCGTGCGGGTC